>OLDY01000456.1_pt1 | contig 8627 bp, 8 predicted proteins | sample 1602271 | NCBI WGS metagenome assembly OLDY01 (sample SAMN02675046, study PRJEB24791) | human gut metagenome, SKBSTL021 | isolation source: stool | host: Homo sapiens | place: USA | reverse complement strand
CATTTCAGATTACTACAGGCCTGTTCTATCTTTAAGTAACTTATGCATTTGTACGGCCCCAACGGGACAGATTGAATAACAATCTCCACAACCGATACAGCCGTTGCCAATAATAAATTTTGTGGTTCCTTCGGTGATGCATTGTACAGGACAATCTTCAGCACAGGCGCCGCATTTAACGCAGGTGTCGTCTATATCAAATTTTAGATTGCCCATATTACATCACCTTTCTATCAATTATGGGGATTATCATCAACTCGCTATCAGATTTTATTTCTGTTTAGTTTCTAATTCACGATTATATGCAATAGCCGAATAGAGTGCACGAGCTACGCCGTAATTGTTATTATCTGTTGTCGCATAGCGTGCAGCAGCTTTCACATTATCTCGTGCATTCCCCATAGCTACACTAGCGCCAGCAAAGCGGATCATGGATAGATCATTTTCGCTGTCACCAATGGTCATCACCTCGTCAGGCGTATAGCCCCAATGGTTCGCCAAGGCCTCTACGGCCGTGCCTTTTGTCGTATGAGGTAACACAAATTCTAAATTGCCTTCACTCGATTCAAGAACATCATAAAAGCGTTCGCGCCCTTTGCCATCTATAGCTGCACCTTGGAACTCATCCCGCAAATCAGCTAGGATACGTTCGCGTATACGTTCATCGCCATAAAAGATTTGAATTTTCTCTGGTCCCTCTGGTAACGATTCTAAACGAGCTATTAAATCGGGCACCATGGTACGTGTTTTTAAAATGAAAGGTCTAATATTCGGTCTAAAGAAATGTTCTGCTTGCGCTGTCTCATTACCAACAACAGGGTATTGACCGAAAATCTCGGCTTTCACATAAGCCTCTACAAACACACCGTAGGTCATTAGTTTTCGTACTAAATCCAGGGCACGCGTTTTATCAAAGGAAATGTGAACGAGTTCCTTTTGTTCTTCTTTATCCATGACATAGGCGCCATTGGTGCACACAAAGTATCGCAAGCACGGCATGGCATCGATGACATCGTCCATCTCATGCCACGCACGGCCCGATGCGATGGCCACGCGAATACCGCTTTCACGAGCGGCGCGAACCGCATTGACCACCTCTGGATCTACGGACTTAGCATCATTGACCAATGTGCCATCCACATCGGACGCGATGAATCGAATGGGCGTATCACCAGTAAGACCTATATAATTTTTAATGTCTAATGGTTCAGATGAGGACATAAAACCTCCTTTAATACAATATAAATTTTACTTGATGTAAAATATAGATAATCACATAAGATTGTAGAATTACTATTTCAAAGGATGTGAAATCATATGCATATAATTATCGATCGAGATGCCGTTTGTGCAGCGGATGATATGAGTCATCATCGCGAAGAATTTACCGTACCAGACGGCATCACCATAGCTAGTTTATTTGAATATCTTGAGTTTAAGTACATTCCTGTCATCGCTGGAAATAACGTGGTCTGGGCGCTCCATCACCACGACATTGAGGTGGGCACTTATTTCACCAAAAATCGTAGCTTTATAAATGGCAATGTTCTCTTATCATCTATTATCAAAAATTCTGAAAGAGGCAACGAATTCTATCTACGATATTACAGTTCCCCAGACAGATATAGGAAACATTTTATTTAGCGCTATTCCCATCAGCTAGAAACTATTTAGTAATATTATATATAGATGAGAATTATTTAGTTGCATTAAACTCAACCACAATTTCTTCTAAGACAGTTGGATTTTCTACTAATCGCAACAATGTGCCCCCAATGATATTGGCGCCATCTAAAATGGTTTGTTCAATGGTTGGTTCCAGCATAGCGTCCGCAAACTCTTTGGCGTGGCACACCTTATCTGGGCCAGCCAAGCGCAATTTAGGATGGAATGCGGCACATTGATAGCTAACATTACCGATATCGGAACTGCCCCCAATGTCCGCTGGACCTGGTTCAAAATCAAGACCCATATCGGTCATAACGTCCTCGATGAGGTGTGTGCCGCGATGGTTTTGGTTCATATCATCGTAAGGGTTGCCGTAAAACTCAACGTCTACGGTCGTACCTGTACAAAGGGCAGCGCCTTCAAAAATCTTTTTAATTTGCTCGGATAATCTATTCAAATACTCCCGTTCTGTATGGCGCACGGTCACTTCTAGTTCACCATAGGCAGGAATGACGTTGGACGCGGTACCGCCGTTAATGATCCACGTGCCGATGCGAGATTCTGGTCGCACTTGTTGGCGCAGCATATCCATGGCATGGATGGCGAGTTGCACGCCGTTTACCGCATTGATGCCATTCCAAGGTTCGCCTGCCGCATGGGCCGATTTACCGTGATACTTGGCGCGGAAACAATCGAGAGCCAAGAACTGTGAATTAGGACGCGTTTCTTCGCCGTCGAGATGGACCATAATGGCAAAATCATAATTCTTAAACACGCCAGCGTTGCACATATCCACCTTGCAGCCCATCGCTTCCTCATCAGGTGTGCCGATGATGTCAATGTCCATATTGAAAGCTACGCCATCTTGCTGCATCTTATGTAATGCAAGGGCTGCTAAGGTACTCATAGAGCCACTGGCGCAATGGCCACACGCATGACCCACATCTGGCAACGCATCGTATTCGCATAAAATCACCAAACGTCCTTTAGGATGATCTACTTTCACAGCAGATGCCTTAAACGCTGTTGGCAAATTACAGAACTCATAGGTCACAGGGATGCCGTGCTTTTCAAGAACAGCTCCGATTGTCTTAACGGATTTAAATTCATGACTAGACAGTTCAGGATTCTTAGCCAATGTATAATTAATGGTGAAAGCCTCTTGGGCGAAGCTTTCACAAGCACTAGAAAATTGTTCAGTAAGAGACATAGGCCCTCCTAAATGTATGTATAAATAACCGACCTTATTTGGTAAAAGGTACATTTCATGTACATAATTTGTTTTCACACCTTTAATTATACAATGTTATTGCCTATTGGTTCAAAATTCCGTACAATATAAACAGATTAATATGTTTGTATCATGTTTGAGGAGGATACTATGTTTAAATTCAAAAAATTGACAGCTATCGCACTCGTAGCCGTTGCTGCTATGGGTTTATTGGCTGGTTGTGGCAGTGAAAAAAGCAAAATGACACAAGAGGCTGGTGTGTTACGTGTAGGTTCTGAAACTACATTCCCACCATTTGAATTCACTGAAGGCGATAAATACGTTGGTTTCGACGTTGATTTGTCCGAAGCAATCGCTAAAAAATTAGGCCTAAAAATGGAATTCAAATCCATGGGCTTTGACGCTTTGATTCCAGCAGTTCAATCTGGCGACATCGACATGATCGCCGCAGGCATCAACGCAACTCCTGAACGTGAAAAAGCATTAGACTTCTCTGATGTATACTTTGACCAAGGCGGTTTCATCACAGTGGTTCGCAAAGACAACACTTCTATCCACAACATGGACGAACTTGCTGGTAAAACTGTAGGCGTTCAAATCGGTACTGTTCCTGCAGACATGGCTAAAAAAATTCCTAACACAACAGTAAAAGAAATGGACTCCAATGCCAATATCTTTATGGAATTGAAAGCTGGTACAATCGATGGCGCAATCATCGACAACGCAGTTGCTATGTACTACCTAAAACAAGGTGCTGACAAAGACCTTAAACTCGTAGGCGAACCTACTAAAGCCCCAGGTATAGTTTTGGGTGTGAAAAAAGGCAACAAAGAATTGCAAGACGCTGTTAACAAAGCACTTAAAGAACTTAAAGAAGACGGCACATACCAAAAAATTTACGATAAATGGTTTGGTGACTATAACAAAAAATAATTTCTAGTCAACGGCTAGAACGATAATCAAAAGATACCCCACGAAAAAACTCCACCGGCCGGGTCTGTCCCCTACGGGGCAGGGCCAAAGTCGTTTTTTCATGGGGTATCTTTTTTCATATCCACTCTAACCTGACTTAGAAATTATTTTTTCGTTATACGGATAAGAGAATACTGCGCTACGCGGAGCCCGAAGTCGTTTTCAGAACCGGTTCTTTTTACTATCCTATCATCGTAAATAGAAATTATTTTTTCGTTATACGGAGGAGAAAGAGGCCGTAGGCCCTCCTTCCTATCGGTTGAGTTGGCAATAACGGATTTTATCAATTTCACTACTATTATATACCGCGTGTCGGCTATGGACCTAGAGATAGAACCGATGAGCCCAATAATCCGACTTTGGCCCTGTGAGCCCGTAGGGCGAATCAGACCCGGCCGGTGGAGGTTCTCAGGACACGTCGTCACACAGGCCGTAGGCCCTCCTTTCTCTGTCCAACGGTTGGGTTGGCAATAACGGATTTTATCAATTTCACTACTATTATATACCGAATTAACATAGAACGAGATAGTTGAAGGTGATGGGGCCTCTGAAAACGACTTCGGGCTCCGCACAGGCCGTAGGCCCTCCTTCCTATCGGCTGGGTTGGCAATAACGGATTTTATCAATTTCACTACTATTATATACCGAATTGATACTAGCCTTAATGCATGGGGCGGTGGCGTGTTCTGAAACCGACTTTGGCCCTGCGGAGCCCGCAGGGCGTAGTCAGACCCGGCCGGTGGAGGTTCTCAGGACTCGCCACCGCCCTCCCACCTTTAACGCAAGACATATTCGGTATATAATAGTAGTGTATTGTATAAAAACGAAAGGAGGGCCTATGGCTCACTATTTCACAGACCGCCTCCAACGGGTCTTCCACTTAATTTTTATGTCTTATGATCCGCAGTCCGCTCAAGAGGGTCTCCGCATATTAGAGTCGATTGTAAATAATCAATCGAATGTGACAAAGCCAATTCAGCATGAATTGCGCAACACGGCTACATCACAAGGCAGCGTTGGTGAATCAGATGCTGAGGAAGTCTACAAGAAGGCTTTGTCTCCTGAGGAACGTGAGTTAGGAGACGCATATGCCCTATTGGCACGCGTGTACGCTGGGCCTCGATTTACGTGGGCTGAGTCGGGTTTTCCTGAGGATAATATGCGCACGTATCAGTGTTTACATGATAGTATCCGCCGAAATAGTCCAATTGGCACATTACAAGCATTGCGCATAGCGGGGTCGATTACGCCTACGGTGAGGCGCGATATGCAGTTATCCTTTGATGATGCATTCCGCATCATCTATGATTACGCAAAGCAAGACGATGCATACTGCCAATATATTATAGGCAACGTATTCTTTTGGGGCGATTACCACGTTATTAACGAGGCTAAACAACTATTAGGCCCAGAAAAGGCTAGCTTTAGTCAACGATTACACCAAGCGACGCGCAGCAAGAGTTTACGTGAAGTCATTGCTACCTTGCGCGGTATGGTAGACGAAGAAACGCTACAAGCAAAATCTCGGGAGCATGCGAAATACTGGTTTACCAAAGCCCTTGATCAAGGACTCGCCATGTTCCAAGGGAACTTGCGCAATATTTATATCGATGAAGGCGATTATGAAAATGCACGCCGTGTGGCATACAGGGCCGCTGAACTAGGCAATCCGACCATGATGCTCTATACGGCTCTCGACCATCACGAAAGAGGCGAGTTTACAGATGCTTTCACATGGTTTACAAAGGGCGCCGAACTAGGCCAGCCAGAATGTATCGCGGAACTCGCCGACTATTACTACCATTTTTATGAGCAACCTGCGTTGCGCGCTGCCATTCCGTATGACCCAATCAAGGCGACTAAACTGTATCAACAGGCAGCCACAAAGGACTTTAATGACGCCGGTTATGCAGCGTTGCAAGCCGCATTTAACTATATCTTTCACATTGGCGGCCTACCTCTCGACTGGGGGCTCATCGCCGATTTGACGCATATGGCGGCGACAAAGGATAGATTTCTGTTCTCCTTGCCATATATTAGTTATATGCGCATTCACGGCATCGGCGTGACCAAAAACATCCGCTTTGCTATTCAATCCTTGACCCGCGTGTTAGAGGAAGAGAAACGGGCGCTTCAAGAGGAGGACCGCGTGCTCTTCTACGATATCACCCGTGCTCTCACACGCGTTGCCTTGGGCTACGCCTATGAAAAAGGTTATGTGACGGGAACACCTGACCTCGATAGTGCCGTTCATTATTATGAAAGCTCCCATCAGTACATCGTGTCACATCTCGCCAATCGCAGCGAAGAAATCAAAGATATTCCGGTAGATGATGAAGCAGCAGAACGATTAGCAGCTTTCGAAAAGGTAGATGGCCATTGGCATTACAAGGAAGGTATAACCGAATCCTCTACGACCGTGCGCCCGGCCCCTACCACATGGCCTCACAATGCAGCCCGATTATCCATTACTATGAATGGATTTCAGTGGGATACCACATTATATGACCGAGAAACCATCGATAAGGCCCTATCCACACAAGATACGGTGGTGCTTAGCTTTTACAATCATTTCCTAACCATTCCGGACAAATTGCGAAATATCTATAAACTGGAGACTAAACGTATGCCACGAGATACCTATCAGGTTCGATTGTACGGCTACGATCCAGCCGAAGGGCATGAGATTATTTATAAATCGCTGCTCAATGTAGAGGATGTCCATAATTTGTGGCATGCTCTCTATGAAAGCCACCGTTTACCGGAGCTTTCAGGTGCATGGGCGATCGAAACAGATGAAGAAAAACCGACGTGGCACTATGTACTCGACGTCGACCAAGAACCATTCCTACTCGAGGAATATGATGACGCCAACGCCATGATACAAGCATCATTAGAAGGCCTCAAGAGCAATCGCTACGAACAAATCAACGTTCGTACCCATGATTTTATTGGGCCATCCTATTTCATATTCAAGGGCAAGCGGTCCACACCATTTAGGGTGCAACTGTACCTCAAGGAATCGATGCGCCACATCATCGACGAACACGGCAAGCAAAAGGACATTCCCGGTAATACATACCTATTTGAACAGTACTTTGGCAACGAAGTGTCCTTGAATTACTGGATACAACGAACCATTACGACCTTAGACATTCCAGAGCTAGATAATTGGAAACCGCTCAGCGTGCCTAAGGATTTGCAATAATAGAATACATACCAAAAGGAGCTAGTACACAGCGTACTAGCTCCTTTATTATAACCTAAACATAGGCTACATATATTATAAATGATCATGAGGGTAATGAACGTGGAAATCCCCATTTAGATTGAGCGCCTGCATATCTTGACGTTCAATCTTATCAAGCATTTTAGAACGAGCAGTTGTCACGCTACTATCACTATGCTTTCCACCAAAGAGAGCGAACTTAGATTTACCAAGGGTATACAATGTTTGTACATAAAACTCTCCGGAGTGACCAAATGGTTTATCATAGCCCATGCCTACCGAGATGTGAGGTGTCACATTTACATTGATACCGGTTTTAATACCATTTTTATAGACCCCATTTACACGGAATCCAATATTATAGTTATATATATCAGGGTTAGACCATTCTATGTCTCTAATCTCTCCATTCATCCGATTCCAGTGATAACGGTCGATATAGGCTCGTAAATAACGGGCATTTTTAAAGGTTCGTGCGTATCCGATATCATATCCAGAGGCAACGCGTTTTTCATGACTTTCACCAACAGAAACGTTGATGTCCGGCGTATTGAATGGTGCTGGAATCATTTCATCGCGCTTAAATATACGATAGGATGATGTTCCATTCCCTAGTGATTTATAGAAATTAGCATACAATTCATTTTCACCAGTTACATATTCTACACCTAAACTAGCACGCTTATAATGTTCTTTGAAAGCATAATCATAAAAAGCATTAATACCTACATAGCTATGCTCTCCTTTACTTAATCGTCGATAGCCGAGTCCTATACTGCCAGTTATGCCTATAGATTGTGTAGATTGATTAAAGTCATATCCATATGCAATTCCGCCTGCACCGCGTGTAACATGGTTCGCATATCCATTGGCAATTTGACTTACACCGCCATGAGAACTAACTTTACCTTGTACAAACACTACACTCTTAGAATTATTATCATAATGACCTATAGGTTGTAAGGTCTCTATGCTATATATTGGCTTGTGATTGGTTTGAAACTTCGCTGAAATATCAGTTCGATCAGCCCAATCTTGATAACTGCTAGAATTCACTTTCACAGCAGTATTTGTATCAGTACTATCTGCGAAAGCAATAGTCCAGCACATCGTACAAGCTGCTACACAAAGTAGCAGTCGTATATTAAACTTAATATCAAAACTCATAAAAAATATTCCTGTCTCATTAGTATCTGGTATCAAATATAAAATCATCCTAATTAAAAATAAACATAGAACTCTAATATGCTCAATCATTATGGCAAAATATCACCAGGAACTACACTCCATCGTTCTTCATAGGTATTACCAATCATCATCGGGCTACGCTCTATCTTATCAAGCATTCTTGCACGGGCATTCGTAATAGTATCATCACTATGTTTTCCACCATGCCAAGCAAACTTAGAGGTCCCCAATGTATACTTAATAAATCCATAAGCACCACTATCATACTTACTATCCGATGTATAACCTAAATCTAATGATATATGTGGTGTTATTTGTAATGTAGTTCCTACTTGCCAT
>OLDY01000450.1_pt1 | contig 8727 bp, 9 predicted proteins | sample 1602271 | NCBI WGS metagenome assembly OLDY01 (sample SAMN02675046, study PRJEB24791) | human gut metagenome, SKBSTL021 | isolation source: stool | host: Homo sapiens | place: USA | reverse complement strand
ACTTGATCCAGTTTGACATTTCCGCAAAACGCAAAGGCGGAAGGGAGTTGGAAGAAAAATTGGAAAGAATCGGGAAAAAGGTGCCGGGGGTACAGTTCCAGTATGTGAAAAAAGAGGGGCGGGTGTATGCCAGCGGCTTTTTGACCAAAGATCTGACACCAGAACAGGCCATGAAACAGGTCTTTGAGATTGCGGATTATTTCCGGGAATAAAAACGGAATGTTCCGAATTTCGGAACAGGAAAGGAGAATCAATGTTTTATAGTATCATCGGGATTGCCCTGCTTCTGTTATCAGCAGTGACCATTGCATGTATGGTGGTGTTTGAAGTCCGAGACCATAAAGTAGGGAAGCCCCTTCCTGGGAAAAGAAAATTCCAAAAGCCGTATTCCCAGGCGTTTCTGGATGCCGTTCCCAGAGCCTATGAATCTGCCGGTACATTACGGGGGATGCTGACGCTTTTGGTGGAGCAGTGTCCCAAAGAAAATGGACGGGCAAAAGCAGCCCTGGATTACCTGGAACACAGTCGGTATCGGGACTATGAAACGGCACTGGCTTATCTGTCAGATTCCAGTGCTGTTTGTGAAAAGCAAATCAGGGAGGTGTTAAAGCGGGAAATTCAAAAGACAACCGCATTAACTTGTCACTAAGCACGGATGATTCGTGCTTTTTTTGTACTCAAAATGAAAGAGATGTTCCGGATTTCGGAACAGGAAAAGGAGATTGTTATGAGAAGAAGTAATTGGAAATCCAAACTGGTTGTTATGATCGCAGTGGTCATTGGAATTTTATGCGGGCTGGTTGCAGCGTTTCTTGTCAATCAGAAGTTTGGCACAGCCTATATTGGACTTGCATTTTTTATTACCATGCCATTGGTGGCAGGAATCTTAATGTTTTTGATGATCCGTGTATTTCATATCGGAGAGTAGGAGGAAAAAATGATGAAACAAAACAAGATGCAGAATGAAAGAACAAACCAGAGGAAACTGGTGAACCCAACAAGAAAGGAATGGTACTGGCACGTGGCACAGTTCGCAGTGGGATGCCTGCTCTTATTTTTTGCAGGAAACGTCCCGGTGTTGGCGGCGGGAAACGTGGATACTTCTCAGATCACAAATGGATTTGATGCCATTTATCAGGTGATCGCAGCCATTGTATCGGCCATCGGTTCCATCTTTTTGTTATGGGGACTGTTTGAATGGGCGCAGTCATTAAACACACAGGACGGTGGCGCACAGTCCATTGCCTTTAAGAGAATCGGGAGTGGTCTGGTAGCAACCCTGGCACCACAGATTATTGCGGTCATCCGGACAGGACTGCCAAGCTAGGAGGTGATAGCAAATGCCAGGATGGGTAGAAGACCTGTTGAAGGAAATGTTCTATGGCCAGTTTTATGAGATGGCAAAAGATGTCTGGGATTGGTGCATTGGATTGAGCACGGGGGTCATTAGTCAAGACCCCCAGCGCTTTTCCCCGGCCACTTGGAAATTTGTAACAGATACGCTGTATCCCTGGGCAATGGGAATCGGGCTGTCTATGATGAATGTCTTTTTTATTTGCGTGTTTCTAAAAGCAGCCTCTAACTTGAAAGAAAATATCACGTTGGAACTGTGTATCGAAGGAATGATCCGGCTGGTGGCGTTAAATGTGTTGATGCAGATGGGAATGCAGTTGATGAAGACCCTGTTTTCCATGGCATCCCTGATGGGAGGAATGGTATTGGATTTCCAGGCACCAGATTTTTTCACCGGCGAAGTGGATGCCGGAAGTGTTCTGTTCTGGTGGTTTATGGGATTCCTATATTTCTTTATCGCACTGATCTGTGGAATGCTGATCTTTTTAACCTTATTTAGTCGTTATGTGAAGTTATATCTTCTGACAGTCACCTTCCCCTTGGCTATGCCGAGCATGGTGTCCGGACGTGGGATTGACGAAACAGCGAAGAGCTGGGTGAGAAGTTTTTTAGGAAATGTGTTTGAGATTGTGGTGATCGCTCTGGTGATGTCGATCTCCGGGAGGATCATCGGAGGCATGGATATCCAGGGGGACAGCTTTGCAGATTTCTTTGACGGATTTGGGCAGGCACTGACCTCCTCCATTTACATGATTGGAATGGCGGTATCCGTGCGGGGTGCAAGAAGTTTCATGAAAGAGACCTTCCACTTATAAATAACTTGTTCCGAAATTCGGAACGGAAAGGAGTAGAAAGAAAGGATATGAAAATCGATATCAACAAAGATTTTGAAACTGCCTACCAGCAATCCATTTGGAAAGGGCTGGATCTGAAACAGCTGATTACGGTGGGCTGCTTTTTGCCCACGGTGATCGGGATTATGGTTGTCCTTTGGTATTTTTTAAACGTTCCGCCGCAGGGAGGCGTTTACATTGGAATTCTGGCAGCACTGCCGATCCCGGTTTTGGGACTGTTCAAATACCGGGGAATGTCTATCCCGATGTTATGCAAAGAATGGAAGTATCTGCAGAAAACAAAGAAACTTTGTGGGGAAACAGAAAGTGAAGCCGGTCAGAAACACCGAGTATTTACCATGCATCCATCGAGAAAGGAGCGATAAAAAGAAATGGCAATTTTTAATGGAAATAAGGAATTTTCCAAGAAAAGGGAGCTATCCCAGCCTTTGGTTCCAGTACCCAAGAACGTGCGTCAGGCATTCAACATCCAGAAAGCCTATGCAAACGGGGTATTCCAACTGGAACCCAAAAGGAAGGAGACTTTGTATGATCGATGTTATGTATTTGAGGATATCAATTACATCAACAAGAACCGAACAGAAAAAAAGAATTTTTTATCAGAACTGATGTTCTGGCTCAATTCCATGGATGCGTCTTATAAGATCACACTGTGCAATGAATACCAGTCGGTAGAAAAGTTTCTGGCATCGATCCGGAATGAACGCAATGAGAGGGAATATCCAGACATTGCAAAAGGGATCCGGCAGTGGCAGGAATCGAAACTGGCGGATGCCAACTCCACGGTACGGACACTCCGGTACCTGACCGTTACCTGCAGGGCAGACAGTCTGGCACAGGCAAACATCTATTTCCGGGCGTTGGAGCCCATGATCGAGGATGCCTTTGCAGGATGGGGCAGTGACATTGCTGTGCTGGGAACCCTGGATCGGTTCCGGGTGCTTCATGGGATACTGCGTCCCGGGGAAGAATTTCCACAGGTGGTGCTTCGGGAAACGCTGCAGGATTGGAAAAGTGATGTGCTGCCACGGAGCATTCAGCAGTTCAGTGATTACCTCATCTTAGGAAATACCAGGATGACGGTGCTGGCTGCCACCCAATATCGGAAATCCCTGGATACGGATACGTTTCTGCATACTTTGAGCAGTCTTCCCTATCCATCCTTTGTGACGCTGGACTTTGCTCCGGTACAGCAGGAAGTCATCAATGACAAGCTGGTAGCGATGCATATGAACAATGAGCGGGAGATCAATGACGAGATCGAGCAGAAGCGGCAGGCAGGGCAGATCGTGACCTCCCCTTCTTATACCAAAAAGAAACGGCGGGATGAGATTGAGGAATACATTGAAATGGTGGATGCCAACGATGAGAAAGGGGTCTTTTTAAACCTTCTGGTGGTGTTGACGGCTCCGGTGAAGGAAGGCGTGGAGCTGTTGCAAGAGCGGATGGAAGAGGTCTGCGCCATCGGACGTTCTGATAAAGTGGGCGCCTTTTTGGAGCCTTGTGATTTTCGACAACTGAAAGCCTTAAATACGGCACTTCCAATCGGTGGGAGACAGGTGGATTATATGCGGTTCTTTCTCACCTCTTCTTTGGTGGCATTTAATCCCTATCATGCCCAGGATATCCTGGAGCCGGGCGGAAAGATGCTGGGGATCAATAAAACAACGGGACGGTATCTCATTGCCAACCGGAAACTCCTTCCAAACCCTCACGGGATCATTGTGGGATATTCCGGTTCTGGAAAATCCATGCTGATCAAGCTGACCGAGATTTCCCAGACCTTGCTTGGAAGCGAAGATGACATCATTGTGCTGGATCCCCAGAATGAATTTGAAGATATCTGCAGGGAATATCAGGGAGTGTATTTTGACCTGACCCCTAAAAGCGGGATTTATCTCAATGGATTTGAAGTGACCCAGGAAGTCTTTTCCGGCAGCCAGGAGCTGCAGGCGGAATTTGTGGCCAAACAGTGTGAGTATGCCAAAGGACTGGTGCAGGCGATCATGAAAAACATCCTGGTGACCCAGGAACATGATTCCGTGGTGAGCCGTTGTACGGAACGGATGTTTACTCAGGTTTTTGCCCAGAAGCGGTTAAAGAAGCAGCCCACCTTACTCTGGCTGCGGGAAGAGATCGGAAAGGAACTGGAACAGGTACAGCACGCTCACGATGAAGCCATCATCCGTCCCATCTACAATTCCCTGGAAGAGTACACCACGGGTTCCTGCGATATGCTGGCACACCCGACCAATATTGAATTTCAGAACCGGTTGGTAGGATTTGGGATGTGTAACGTGCCGGAAAACAACTGGGAGGCTGTGATGGATACGGTGCTGCATTATCTGTCTACTCGGATGGACTATAACAAAAAACTGCAGAGAGCTACGCACTTAGTGGTAGATGAGGCGCAGGTGGTTTCCGAAAAACCGGGATCCGCAGAGATGCTCAACAATGCGGTCATCACCTTTCGTAAGTTTGGAGGAATCGTCACCCTTGCGATGCAGAACGTGGTGGCAGCTCTGGCCAACAAAAAGATGGTAGAACTGTTCCAGAACTGCTCTTATAAATGTTTCCTGGATCAGGGGGGCGTGGATGCCCAGAGCCTGGCAGAAATCCAGCCACTATCCGAACGGGAATTTCGTGCCTTGGGAACGGGAAAGCCGGGAGAGGGGGTCATTGTCTGGAACAAAAAGGTGGTGCTGTTTAATGCCCGGATCGAGAAGAATAATATCCTGTATGAGAAGTATTCCACCAACTTCCATGAAAAAGCACAGCGGGAGGCAGAACGTCCTTCCGTGATGGCAGCTCCTGTGAGAAAAGAAATCATGGCGAAATCAGAGGAAGAACCGGAACACTGGGAGGAACGGGTGCCCCTGCAGGTGGCGTATAAACCGGAACCGGAGATGCCTCAGAACTGGCAGGAAGAACTGCCCGATGTGTTGCAACAAGGATGGGGAGAACAGGAGTGGGAGACTGTGCTACAGTTGGCAGCGTTTGCACCCATCCGGCTGGGAGATGTGACTGCTTTGTTGGAAATCGCCCCAGAGGAAGCGCAGAGGCTGTTGGATACCATGCTCCAGGCAGGTGTTTTGGAAGAGAAAGAGGGCTGGTATCAGATCGTAGAGTAGGTGAAATCAATGAGACTCAATGAAACAAAACGAAAACAAAGAACGTCCCAGGAAGAAGTTCTGGCGGAACTGTTTGCAGAGGCAGAATTGCAGGGATCCGTCCGGAAGAAGAAAAACTGGGATGTCTGGATGGAACAGGAAGAGGCGCAACAGATTGAAAAAGAACTGCAGGTGTATTTGGAGGAATATAGTGATCCTACCTTGTATCTGACGCCAAAAGAAGTGAAAGCATGGAACCGGATGCCGAAATCCAAACAACAGCGATTGTTGCAGAAAGAATCTCAACAGGTATTCAAAGAGTGGAAGGCAGGAGAACAGAAAGCTTTCGCAGGAGCTGAAAGGCGTCCGGATGATTTGCGGGAAGATCTGGTTTTTTTGCAGTCTGGCAGGATTCGTTCGGGAAAGCGAAGAACGGGAATGGCAGGACAGGCGGGAATTTGGAAACCAGGACGCTTGCCACGGATGCAGGAGAAATCCAAGAGGAATATCCGTTCTGTTCCAGAAAGAACGCAGAGGGAATCCGGAAATGCGAAAACAGGCAGGACAGGAGGCATGGGGGCAGGGAGTGGTGTGGTTGTGGTGGGCTCCTATTCCAGCGGAGGCAGTCCGGGAACTGCTGGAGCACAAAAGACCGCTGCTTTAGCTGCAGGAAGCACAGCCCCGGTTACTCCGACTACCCTTGCCACCAGAACAGCGAAGAAAACCGCACATACCTTTAAAGAATACATCCAAGGAGTGAATCAGGCAGCCCAGCAAGTGATTGGAGAAGAACGGGCAAAACTGGAAGATAGCAAACAACAGAATGCACAGGTTGGAGATCTGCCCTCTTTTGTCAAGTATCTGGGGGCAACGATTGGAAGTGTGGTACTGGCAGGTGCGGCAATGGTGATGCAGCTGGCGGCGGCACTTTTGACCGTGCTGGTGACCATGCTGGCCTTTCTGTTGGTGGCGGTATTGGCAATCTCCTTGATTGTCAGTGTGATCCTGTCCTTGATCGGTGGCTTCCTAGATCAGCAGCCGGCAACGGGACATGGACTACCACCGTTTATTACGGAAGATATGATGGAAGCCTTTTTTGCCGTACAGGAAGAGAGCGGGATTCCGGTTTCTACCGGAGTCGCACAGGTGATCGCAGAATCCGGATTTGGGTTATACGGTCCCGGAGGAGACAATGGGCAGGGACTGTCCCAGCTGGCGTACGAGTATAAAAATCTGTTTGGGATCAAGTATTTTTCCGGAGACAAATATGCCATTGGCGGTGTGGATATGTCTACGGGCGAGGAAACCGGAAATGGGAATACCACCATCATTGCCGGGTTCTCCGTGTATCCGGATTATGGAGCCTGTATCCGGCAGCGAGGGTGGATGTTAAACCGAGAACCTTATGCAGGGAAAGTTGCCCCTTATCGGAACCACAATGACAAGAAGTATACCAAAGAAGCCGCCAGGGGATTTATGAATGGAATCCGTGCGGCGGGCTGGGCAACGGACAGTTCTTATGTGGAAAAATGTGTGCAGCACATGGACAATTATAACCTCTACCGGTTCGATAACATGACCTATGAAGAGTACCAAAAAAGTGGAGGAGGAAACTACGATGGAACAGTGACGCCGCTGATGCAGAGCATCGTGGATCATGCCGCTAATAATCAGGGAATTTACCCTTGTACCCCGGATATGTGCGCCCAGTGGGTGACCGGAATTTATCAGGCTGCAGGAGCACCAACAATCCCTTATGGGAATGCCATCGATATGTGGAACAACTATAAAAATACGGGCAATACCAGCATGGAAAACATTCCGCCGGGAGCTATTGTGTGTGGCAGTGGTTATGGAACTATGGGCAGCATATATGGACATGTCGGGATCTATCTTGGGAATGGAATGGTGGCCAATAACCGGGGCTATTTTTCCGTGGAAAGTCTGGAAGAATGGTGCAGTTGGCAGACCGCAACCTGTCAGGGACATACAGGGTGGATCGGCTGGGTGTTCCCAGGTGGAGTTCCGGCAAATTAGAACAAAAAGAAAGGAAAAATCAATATGAACAAAGTAGTTTTAATGGGGAGACTGACACGGGATCCGGAAGTACGATATTCTCAGGGAGAGTCAGCCACTGCAGTGGCAAGATATACGCTGGCAGTGGAGCGAAGGTTCAAACGGGAAGGAGAGCAGACAGCAGACTTTATTCCCTGTGTAGTATTCGGGAAATCGGCAGAATTTGCCGAGAAATATTTCCGTCAGGGACTACGAATTTCGGTTTCCGGAAGGATCCAGACTGGCAGTTATACGAATAAAGATGGGATCAAGGTTTATACCACAGAAGTGGTAGTAGAAGAGCAGGAATTTGCCGAAAGCAGGGCAGAACAGGGACGGGAAAATCAGGGGGCAATGGGAGCACCGGACGCGAATGGGTTCCAGAATATCCCGGATGGAATCGATGAAGAATTACCGTTCCATTAAAAGTAAGAAAGGAGCGAAACAGCATTGAAAAAAAGAATCATAATTCTGATTGCAGCCATGGTGATTCTGTGTGGCGTTTTGACAGGAATCGGCATCCTTATGTCTGTTCAGAAACCGGAGAAAAAATCAGAACAGAAGTCAGAAAAAGTAGAACAGGAATTGCAGACCAAACTGGAAGAAAAACAGAAAAATCCGAAACAGGAGACTCCGGAAACACAAGAAAGTAAGGAGCAACAAAAGACAGAGGAAGAACCACTTTCTATGGAGCTTTCCGGATTAAACGAAGATGCACTTTCTATGATGGGAATTTCCAAAAAAGAAGTGGCAGATGCACTGAGAACTTGGACACAGGAACATGGATTTTCCAGTGCAACAGGAGCACAGTTTTTGGAACCGATGCTGGTACGATTTTCAGAAGAAAAATACAGTATGGATTGCCAGCTTATCTTTGCAGATGGCGGAAATGGAATTCAGCCGGAGGATGTACAAACAAAACTGACGATGGACTATTTTAAAGAGAAAAAGTTGTTGCAAATTCATAAATAAAAGCAGAAAAATGAGGTGAAGATTTTGGAGATGATTGGGAGAAGATTGGAAGCAGAGTTGGAACTTTTTATCATGGATTGTCATGCGCTTAGTAAGGATGGAATCATTTCAAAATCGGAAGAGATTGTGATGAAAAGAAAGATTTACAAAAGTCTCAGATGGCTGCTGAAACAGGAGCCGGATCAGTGCCAGATTTTGTTGTATACAGGACACATTTTGGAAAATGCGTACCGCTTTATACAGGATCAAAAAGAAGAGGAAGAGCCCTTGGAATTGGCTCTGAAAAAATGGATGTGGGCCATTGAAAATGGAACATGCAGCACATGACAGATGCAAGAAATGAAAGGGGAAGCATCTGAGAAAGCCTGAGATCGGAAGAGCGT
>OLDY01000446.1_pt1 | contig 8798 bp, 6 predicted proteins | sample 1602271 | NCBI WGS metagenome assembly OLDY01 (sample SAMN02675046, study PRJEB24791) | human gut metagenome, SKBSTL021 | isolation source: stool | host: Homo sapiens | place: USA | reverse complement strand
TATGATAAGGAAGGAAGCTGATACAATGGAAAGACAGGACAAGGGGCTTGCATATCTGCTGCAATATGAGCATGTGGCATGGTTTGAAAACGGTATGGTCCGTATACTGGATCGGAGAATTTATCCGAGTGTTATCCGCTACGTGGAATGTAAGGATTATCGGGAGGTTGTTCAGGCGATACGGGACATGGTGACGCAAAGTGCCGGACCGTATACCGCAGCCGGTATGGGAATGGCCCTGGCAGCATGGCAGATACGAAATGCAGACCAGAAGGAGCAGAAGGAATTTCTGAAGACTGCAGCTGAGGATATCGCTACAGCCAGAATTACGACTGCAAACCGCTACCGTGTCATAACAAGCGGATGCCTGCAGGCAGCCTATGCGGCAATCGATCGGGGCGAGAATGCGGTAGAGGCGATCATACAAAGAACACTGGAATCATTAAATCGCAGATATGCGACAATGGAAAAGGTAGCGGAATATCTGGTTGATCAGATACCGGAGAAAGGGCGTGTACTGACACAGTGCTTTGGAGAAACGATTGTAGGCATGATGTGTCGTGTTGCACAGCGTAGAAACAGACAGGTGGAGTTTTATCATGCGGAAACAAGACCCTACCTGCAGGGTGCGCGGCTGACCTCCAGTGTATGTCATGAAATGGGCTTCTCCTCAACGGTGATTACTGATAATATGGTTGCCTATGCAATGGAAAACAAGGGGATATCACTATTTACCTCTGCCGCAGATACAATCGCCGGGGATGGACATATCGCAAATAAGGTCGGAACCATGCAGATTGCAATTCTGGCAAAATACTTCCATATTCCGTATTTTGTGACAGGTATACCGGATGCAGATAAGCGCAGTAAGGCGGATATCATTATCGAGGAACGCGATCCGCAGCAGGTACTCTGCTATCGCGGTATCAACAATACCCTGCCCGGTGTTCAGGCGATTTATCCATCCTTTGATATTACTCCACCCTATCTGATTGATGGTGTCATAACAGATAAGGGGGTATATAGTGCATATGATGTCGCAGCTTATTTTGAGGAAGATGTATCACAGTTTTATTGATAAGGAGGTCGGTTTATGAAGGTTTACGTACGTGCTCCCATGTCTGAAATCAGACTGCGGGAGCTGCAGGAGCTGTTTGAAGAGGTCGTATATGATCCATGGAATAAAACAGGAGAGCGCTTTTATGAAAAAGAGATGCTGGAGGCGCTGAAAACGGTGCAGCCGGATATTCTGATTACAGAGCTGGATCGCATCACGGAAGCTGTAGTATCCAACTATAAAGGGTTAAAGGTAATTGGTGACTGCCGTGCAAATCCAGCAAATATTGATATAGAGGCATGCAGTGCTCATGGAATACCGGTTTTGTGTACTCCGGCCCGGAATGCGACGGCTGTAGCGGAAATGCTGGTGGGAATGCTGATTGCCTATATGCGCAAGCTGCTTCCTGCAACTGCATGGGTCAGGGACGGACAATGGATAGAAGGAACAACACCGTATTATACATGGATGGGAAATGAGCTGCATGGCAAGCATGTCGGCTTCGTCGGTTTTGGTGCCGTGGGAAAAGCGGCTGCACACCTGCTGGACGCATTCGGGTGCAGCATCAGCTATTACGATCCGTATGTCAGTGATACGCCATATACAAAATGTGAGCTGCAGGAGCTGTTTGCCGCATGTGATATCATTTCCATTCATCTGCCGGTGCTTCCTGCTACAGAGAAGCTGATTTCAAGAGATTTGCTGTATACGATGAAACCGGATGCTGTTTTTGTGAATACCGCAAGAAGTGCTGTCGTAGATATGGAAGCATTGCAGGATATGGCAAGAGAGAAACGCATTAAGGGGATTCTTCTGGATGTGCTGAACAGCGAGCCGCCATTACCGGATGACTTGAAAATCATAGAAAATGACAATGTCCTTTTAACACCGCATATCTGTGGAGCCACCTATGAAGTTACAGACCATCAGTCGGATATCATCACAGAGCGCTTAAAGGCCTGGAAAAAGCAGGAGCAGCTGGAGCGTATCGTATACAATTATCACTCCCTGAAGATGCCGTTATGAAGCATTATATGATCGTGGATATAGGAACCGGTAATTCAAGAGTTGCTCTGGTTCGTGAGGATGGCGCATTGATTTGCGTGAAAACCTTTGAAAATATCTATTATATTGATGAGGCATATGAGGATGCGCAGTATTTTGATCCTTCGTTTTGGAAGCGCAACATCTTAGGACTTTGTCGGGAAATCATTCATATGTATCCAAATATCACGATCGATGCCATATCCTCCTCCGGTGCCAGAGAAAGTATTGTCCTCATCAACCGGAAACAGGAAGACTTCTATGGACTTCCCAATATTGATAACCGGGGAAGAGCGTGGATGGCAGAGATACAGAAGGATGGGATCTATGAGAAAACGGGGCGCTGGGTTACGGAGGATTTTCCTGCTGCTAAGCTTATGGGCCTATCAAAGCGCAGAAAAGAAATTTTCGATCAGGTACAAACCTTTACAAGCCTGAGCGAGTGGATTGGCTATGTTTTATGTGGAAAGCTTGCCATCGAACCTTCGCAGGCGTGTGAAACACAGCTATATGACATTGGTACGCAGCAATGGAGTGAAGAACTGATAAAGCGTTTCAAGCTGGAGCAGCTTACCATGCCGCCCCTGCTGAATGCAGGCTCTCTTCTGGGTTTTATGAGAGAGGATATCAAGGAGCAGCTTGGAATCGCCTATGACATTCCCTTTCTTATAGGCGGGGCAGATACGCAGGTGGCAGTGCTTGGAGCCGGTATGCAGGAAGGGGATATTGCTGTTGTATCAGGAACAACGTCTCCTGTGGTGACGCTGAGAACAGAACGATACTGTGATCCGCAGCAGCGCTGCTGGACGGATTCCTGGTTAAAGGGCAGCATGTATCAGATGGAAACAAACCCCGGTGTTACGGGATTGAACTATCAGCGCATTCGAAATCTGCTCTTTGACGGTGTGAGCTATGAGGATCTGGAGGCAGCATTGAAGGAAGTAAACAGCATAAAATGCACCGCATCCTTTTCCTCTCTGGATTTTGAACATGCCTGCGGCTATAAAAACGGCGGCTTCTTCATGCGCCCGCCATTTCGCGCCGATTTGCATCGAATAGATCTTGCATGGGCCCTGGTGGGGGATATCGCCTGTTCTATTTTTTATCAGTATCGACAGCTGCTGCAGATGCTGCCGATACAGCATGATAAAATTCTGGGCTGCGGCGGCGGTTTTCAATCGGAAATGCTGTGTCAGCATCTCAGTGATCTGACGCAGAAGGCTCTGGTACTGCCGGATAATTTCCATCAGGCATCTATTATGGGCTGTGTAGCTGTATGCAATTCTTATTGGAATATTCATACAGACACAAATGAGCGAGCGTACAAAATCTATAAACCGCAAAAGGGATCGCTCATACAGGAGTATTATGAAATATGGAAAACAAATCGAGATAGAGTGAATACGACGGTATAAGGAGGAAAACGAAGTATGTTAATGGAAAAAGAACGACAGGAAATTGTAGATTACGGGAAGAAAATGAGCTCTGCCGGTTTGTCGAAAGGAACATCAGGCAATATCAGCGCCTATGATCCTGTGTGTGGCTATATGGCGATTTCACCATCCGGATTGGATTATTTTGAAACCGCTGCTGAGGATATTGTCATTCTGGATTTGGATGGAAACCTTATAGAGGGAAGCCGGAAGCCATCCAGTGAACATGCGCTGCATGCGACAATTTATAAGCTTCATCCGGATGCGCGAGGTGTGGTGCATGCACATTCTACCTACTGCACAACCTTTGCATGTTTGAAGCAGCCGATTGAAGCCGTACATTATCTGCTTGCTGGAGCGCAAACATCTTGTGTACCCTGTGCTGATTATGCAACCTACGGCACGGAGGCGCTGGCGGAAAAGGTGAGTGAAGCAACGGGGGAAGGACTGGCGATGCTGCTGGCAAATCATGGTATGGTGGCCTGTGGCCCCTCTTTATCAAAAGCCTTCAACGTTGCGGAAAACGTGGAATGGGTTGCGGAAATTCAATGGCGTACCATGTGTGTTGGAAAACCGGCGGTCCTGAGTAAAGAGGAAATTGATGTCGTGATCGAAAGCTTCAAGACATATGGGCAGGTAGAAGAAGGAGCGACAGGCAAGGGCGGATACTGATAAAAACAAGATTATCTGCTTTCCATCATCAGGAAGCACTGTATTAAAAGCTGAATTTCAGAGGTATGAATCACTACTTTTGAATTCCAGCTTTTTTTGTTATATGTTATGTGAATCGCATAACTTGGTTCAGTCTGTGGCAAAAGGAACCTAATGTATTCGATAATGCAATAATGTTCATAAGCTGTGCAGCTATGTCCTTCTAATCTCTTTTGAAAATCACATAGCCTTTAACTTGCTGTAAATAGTAACAACATTTTTCTTAATGATACAAACGATTAGTATATGGTAGAGTAATTATACAAAAATATTAAAAACTATGTGCAAAGTAAAAAGATAAGCGTTATCAAATAATAAGAAGAACACTTAATTATTGTTATACACCACTTGAATATATTTAGTTCAAAACTATTCTGCTTGTAATTAACCATAAATTGTAATATAATATAGTTAACCATTTATAGGAGGAAGAAATAATGAAAAAAATTGGTAAAATGGTTTTAATGATGATGCTTGCAATGCCTATGTTAGGAATCAATGTGACAGCAGCGACTACTGAAAATCCAGATGGTAGAGCGGTAATGAATCCTTGCGATGACATACTTCAACCTGGTGAGTATGCACAGTTTTCACCGCGAAATAGTGGAATGACTTCATACAGAGTCGATAAAGTAGATGCAGCAAAGGATTTGATTTATAATAATAAATTGAAAGCTTGGTTACCTGCTTGGTCTTTGACTGAGGTGTATCAAAATTCTGTTGGCGGTACTGGCAGTTTAGATCAAATACTACGTGTTGGAGAGTATTTTCATCCAGATGGCAAGTTTGCGCAAATTCATAACTTAGGATTTTATGTATATGCAAATAATGCATCAGCGAATACTGTGAAATTAAAGTTCAAGGATAAATGGGGAAAAGATGTGTATGTTTGGGTAAATGCTGGACCTCTGTATGAACATAATCCAAATAATAAAAATGGTAGTTGTAATTAATGATTAAGAACTTTTAAAATAGCATTGAAAAATGCTGCATTATAATGACGGTTCTTACTCAAATGCGGGCAAATTCTCCCTTTTGCAAACACCCTAAAATAAGAAAGAACCACAATGATGTACGTATTTTTCAGTTAGTAATATAAAATTACTATGATTATACGAAAGGGAATGGTTAAACAGCTATGCTACATAAACAAAAAGGCTTTATTTTAGCATTGTTCGCTGCAGGTATCCTATTTATCAGTAATCACGATTTCATGTATGCAGAAAACTTTGAAGGTAAAGAAGATGAAATGAATGCAAAATGTGAAGTGATCAAAAATTCTGAAACACAAGGATTATGCAGACAGTATAAACAATATTTACAGAACAAATCGAATAACCTAGATAATGAAATCAAAGAAATAAAAAATCAGATTAGCAAAGTGAAAGGGAATATTGATAAAATTGCTCCTCTCATTAAAGAGAATAATGAAAAAATAGAGCAGTATGATAAACAGATACATAAAGTTCAGTTGAATATTGAAACTATGCAAAACTCCATTGAGGATATGAATGCTAAAATCAGTGAGAAGGAAAACGATATCAAAGAACGTGATCAACAGATGCGCGAACGTCTGATTGAAATGCAGGCTTACACCGGAAGCAATTACTATATCGATTTCCTTATGGGATCATCAAGTTTTGTTGATCTTTTGCGTCGCACGGAAATCGTTGGTGAATTAAACACGTATGAAAACGAACAAATCAGTATACTCAACAAGGAAAAGCAAAAACTCAACGAGGATCGCGCCATTGTGAAAGAGCAAAAAGAGCTTCTAATTGAGCAGCAAAACAATATAAAGGATGATAAGTTGCGGGTTGAAACACTGAACAATGTGAAGCAGGAACTACTGAACGGCTATCATAAGCAGGAGTCAAAGCTGAGTGCGCAGAAGCGTCAGATCCAAATGGCCCAGACATCACTTCCTAAAATTGACCTGGCAATAGCAGAAGAATTTGATAAGCCGAAAAAGCCGGATACTGCTAAACCTGACAACAATACCAATAATGATATTGAAAAACCAGATACGCAGACACCTCAGGAACCAGTGGTTCCGAATCAACCGAATGATACTTCAAATAACGATTCTTTTCTGGTACCTCTATCCTATGGATGGCATTATGAATCTGGAACATGGCATTATCCTGGCGGAGGTGGTCATATGGGGATGGACTTCTCTACAGGAGGTACAATAAATATCCCTGTACAGGCTCCTGCAGCTGGAGTCATCCTTCATACATATTCAGGATGTGGAAATGGTTACAGTAACTGCGGTATTCCGATTGGCGGTGGAAATAATGTATTGCTTCTTACAAAAAAGGGAAATACTATCTATGCAATGCCATTTTATCATATGACTTCTATTGCAGTTACCCCAGGACAGAAGGTATCACAGGGGCAGGTGCTTGGGTATTCAGGAGACTCCGGATGGAGTTTGGGGAATCATTGCCATGTGGAAATCATTCGTGTTGGTAATATGAGTATGTCTGAGGCATTGAATATTTATAACAGTAATAACGACCTTACATTTGGAACAGGGTGGAATGCAGAGGCACCGAACGCCTGTGGCAGCGCACCATGCAGAGAGCGTCCGGAAAACTACTGGCTCTGATATCTTTCTGTATAAGTTAACGAGGTATAGACAAAAACGAGGTAGATATGACAAATAGAAAAATCAAAGCAGTATTGTACACAGCATTGTCAGGCTGTCTGCTTGCATCGTTAAATCAAAGCTCTTTATATGCTGTAGATTTTGAAGGTAAAGAAGAGAACTGGCTGAATAAATGTAGTGTGGCACAAGAGAGTGAAGCAGAAGCACAAAAATGTAATAGGTTTAAGCAGTATTACGCAGGTATCAGTTCTGATTTGGAAGATGAAGCGTCTTCATTAAATACCAAAATTTCATCAATTAAAAATAATATTGAGGAAATCAGTACAATGATGAAACAACTGCAGTCCTTGATTGATAAACTAGATAAGAGCATCGAACGCAATGAGGTTAATATCCGTACCATTGAAATTCAGATAGAAAAGCTGAATGTTGAAATAAAAAAGAAACAAAGGGATATCGATCAGCGTAATAAAATTATTACAGATCGAATGCTTAATGAGCAGGCAGTGATCGGTACTAATATGAATGTGGAAGTAATCATGGGTTCCAATAATCTTGTCGATATGATTCGTAAAGTAGATGGACTTCGAAGGATTACAGACAGTGATCAGACAGAAATCAAGAAGCTGCAGAAAGATAAAGATGAGCTAAATCATCAAAAAAGTGAGGAGAACCGTCTGAAAGCTGACGTTGAAGCGAAAAAAGCAGAGAATGAGAAACATAAAAAAGAGACTGAAAAGGCAAAAAAACAGGAAGAAGAGCTATTAAAAAAGTATCTTAAACAAGAAGCTGAGTTGAATGAAAAGATGCGTTCTGTACAGGTGGATATCGCCAGTATAGAAAATAATATGATCGATATTAATACTTCTGTAGCAGGGAAATTGAATTTCAGCAGCAATGGCACACTAATTATGCCAGTTCAGGGGGGCAGCGTATCTGCAGGAACCTGGGCATATCCGGATGGTGGTGTTCACTTAGGCCTGGATATTGCGACACCGGTTGGTACATCTCTTGTTGCTCCCGCTGACGGTATCATCTTATATGCAAATAATCCGGTACCATCTAACGGTGGATTCCTCAATAACTGGGTTGGTTATCCTGCAGGTGGAGGCAATACAATTCATATGCTGATACAGGCAGGTGGTACAACATATGCTATCAGCTTCTTTCATTTATCGCGTGAAGGTTTTGCTGTATCAGCTGGTACTCAGGTTAAAAAAGGACAATTACTGGCATTAACAGGGCATAGCGGCAATTCTACAGGTGCGCATTGTCATATTGAAGTGATTAATTTAGGAACGATGAGCGTATCCTCAGCAATCACACAGTTCCGTTCTACAGCTGATTTTGCATGGGGCTGTGGATGGGGAGTTGCTGCACTCAATAGATCCTGTGATGCAAGTGGTACACCGTGTCGGGAAAGACCGGAAACAATATTCTGACATTTCTAATTAGAAAAAGCTATGAGTAGTGGTTTTCCCTTATTTGCGGCAGTCCTTATCCTGAAGGTAACAATGCTTCACATCTCTTCTATTGCAGACCTCTAAACAAAAAAGAGAGTGATTGCTTAGCCGAGGTTCTTACTTGATTGTGGGTAAATTTAAAACAGGGAGAATTTAACACTATATTTATCAATAGAAGTTGAATTCTCTCTGTTTGTAAACACCCTAAAGTAAGAAAGAACCGACCGCCTTAACTGTCTTTACAATTTCGGACTTTCTGTCTCAATATCTATCGTATAATCAGGAGACAAATAGAAGTCGATCGAGTTTTTGAAGTTGAATTCATCTGTTTTTTTTTGAATACCGGATAGCGTGTGCTTTGAGTAGTTCATTTTAAAATAGACGCGAGTCCTTCAATGCTAATCATCATAAAAGAATTGTATGATTTGGCGGCTTGTATGTTTTTGAATCACTTGGTTATGCACGCAGCTGGGCCTTTC
>OLDY01000444.1_pt1 | contig 8805 bp, 10 predicted proteins | sample 1602271 | NCBI WGS metagenome assembly OLDY01 (sample SAMN02675046, study PRJEB24791) | human gut metagenome, SKBSTL021 | isolation source: stool | host: Homo sapiens | place: USA | reverse complement strand
GAGTTCAGACGTGTGCTCTTCCGATCTCGCAAGCATCGTACGCAAACGCATGCCATTGCCCTGCGCGGTCACGTTTCTGACCGCCGTACCGGTCACGAATCCCATAGCGATATGGTCCACCTGGTATGCGTTTCCCGACAAACCATGGATGGTGCTCTGGCGAACGGGACTGGGCATGATAATAGCCGTGACGGTCGGCGCATCGTTCGCGCTATGGCCGCCGAAAAACTCCACCACCGCTACCGCCACGGATTACGCGAATCGCACGGATTACGCGGATTATGCGGATTATGCGATAAAGAATCGCACCGCATGCACGCGGCATGCAGATGACGCCTGCTGCGGCACCGGCCTCGGCGACGATGCCCGTAAGATGACGGACGACCCGCCGATCATCCGTTTTCTACGCTGCACACACCACGATTTTCTACACATGATGCCGATCCTGCTGTTCAGCGCCATCATCGCCTCCCTGGCGCGCACATATATACGTCCATCGGCAAACGGTCTCGACATATCCACACTGGCAAGCATCCTCGCAATCATCCTGGCGATGGGGCTGGCGTTTCTCTGCTCACTATGCTCATCCTCCGACGCCGTGATCGCCTCGAGCATGGTAGGCGTACTACCGCAATCGGCACTGATCGCATTCCTGACATTCGGCCCGGTGCTGGATCTGAAGAACACGCTGATGCTCATTTCGGCATGCCGGCCACGTTTCGTCATCAGATTCATCGGCACGTTCGCCATTGCCTGCTTCACCGCCGTCTGCATCGCGCAGCATTGGATGCCCGGAGCCTGACATGCGCAGCCGGCCATCACTCCCCAATCGAATCGAAGGACTTTGCTTTGCGGCGCTCGCATCGGCCATCGCATACAGCGTGGCCAGCGGCGCATACGTTTCGCTGGCCACGCCACGTTCGAAACCGTATCTGATCATCGCTGTCATCGCATTGTCGATTCTGGCTGCCGCCGCATGGCTGGGCCTGTTCCATGCCACCGAACGGTCGGCATTCCGCTGGCTGGTCGCGTTGGTCATCCCGGCACTGCTAATCACCATACCGTTCCAGCAGGCGGGCGGCAGCACCGGTTTCGACATCTACGCAGGCGGACGGGCCATCGCCATTCCCCGCAACGTGTACGCGGCGGACGGCGCACGGCATCTGCACGGATTGGATGACACCCGTAGAACCATCACCGTACGCAACGACGAATTCGGCTCATGGTTCGAACACATCGACCACAATCCGCAATCCTACGTCGGTTACCGTATCCGCATCACCGGTTTCGTCAGCAAACCGTCCACGCTCGGCACCGACGAATTCCAGATCTCCCGCCAGTTCATGAGCTGCTGCATCTTGGACATGACACCATTCGGATTCACCGCCGTCACCGCAAAAGCCGCCAAACTGCACGAATATGACTGGGTGACCATCGACGCCACGATCGAACAGGGCACGTACGGCACCAGTGGGCATGAACGGCAGGGGCTGATATTGCAGGTCTCCTCATTGCGGCAGGCCGCGAACGCCCCTACCGGCTATTTTTACTGGCAATGAGTCCGGAGGATGGCATAGACAGCCGATGCGTCTTGGCTGCCAACGCCGCTTTTGCCCTAACTTGATGCAGTGACCGATAAAAACGGTTGCGTTCCTCGCTATATCTACCGTCCAAAGGTCCAGCGGACCCAGAGTCCTTCATCTGTATAGCGCCAGATTCCGGAATCTTGTTCCTAACGAAATCGGAGCATCCCCTACTTGCGCAATTCCAAATAATGAGACAGAAAGGGGTTATAGCGCGTTATCACGCGGCCTGAATCAAAGCCATGAATACCTCATATAAATGAAACGTATGACTCCGAATTTTGGCCTTTAGTTTTCGGGGGCGTACCGTCGTCATTCAGCAAGAACGACAGCGCTTTCCAAAAGAGAGAGGAAAACACATGAAGAAGAACAAGCTGTTCACGACGGCGGTAGCTGCGCTCGTGGCAATCGGCTCGCTCGGAGCATTGGCCGGCTGCGGTACCGCGAACGCAAAGGTATCCGACAGCGGCGTGAAGACCGTCAAATTCGTTCTCGAATCCCAAGATCCGCCATACTCCTACGCGGACAAAAACGGCAACCCGACCGGATTCGATCTTGACGTCCTCAAGGCCATCGACAAGAAGCTCGACGGCTATAAGTTCGAATACAGCGTCGTGGATTATCAGACCGCATTGGTCGGAACCAAGCAGGGCAAGTATGACGGGCTGATCGGTGCCTTCTTCGAGACTCCGGCGCGAGCCAAGCAGTACTTGCTGTCTAAACCGTACAACTACTTCTTCATGAACCTCATCGTCCCTGAGGACAGCAAGATCGAAAGTCTCGAGGATCTCAACGGCAAGACCCTCGACCCGATTGTCCCGACGGACGGACGATACGTGGCCATCCAGAACTGGCTGAAGCGGAACCCCGATATCAAGATCGAGGTTCCGACGGTCACCAACCAAGAGACCTTTCAGGATATGTTCAACGCCGTGCATGACGGCACCTATGACGCAGTCTATCTTTCCAAGGCCCAGTATGACGGTGTGGCAGACACCCTCGGATACAAGCTCAAGGTCACCGACCCCGTTGACGCCGCCGGAACCGTGATCCTGTACAACAAGAAGAATAGCGACGTCCAGAAAGCCGTTGATGAGCAGATTGACGCCCTAATCAAAGATGGCACCCTCGGCAAGATCAGTGAGAAGTACTTCAAGCAGGACAACTTCCAGAAAGCCCGTGAACTCGGCGCCCTCAAGGACTGATTCGGCAAACAAACGAAACGGGGAAACAAGAAATGCCTTCCGATCTGCTGACGGGCGTGCTGCCTAAGCTACTGCAGTATCTGCCGGCCACCCTGCTCTATTGGATTGTGCCGTCACTGCTCGCCTTGGTCTTCGGCACTGTATTGTGCATCGTCAGGGTCGGAAGGCACAACGTTCTCTACTGGCTCTGCACCATTTTCATCTCCTTCTTCCGCGGAACGCCGGGAATCGTGCAAATATACCTCGTGTTCTTCGGACTGCCCAAGGTTTTCTACCTATTCGGGCTTGATATCGACGACTGGAATCCAGGGATCTTCTTCATCATCGCAACGGCCATGAACCTCTCCTGCTTTGTATGCGAGGCATTGCGGGGAGGATATCTAGGGGTAGACAGAGGGCAGATCGAGACTGGGCTGAGCATCGGTTATAGCCGGATCCAGAACTTCGTCTACGTCATCGTGCCGCAGACCCTAAAGGTCGCGATTCTCAACCTCAAAAACCTTGAGATAGACGTCCTCAAGGACACTTCCGTCGCCTACACAATTGGCGCCATGGAAATCCTCGGATCGGCGAAAGCCATCATCTCCGCACAGTACGGCACAGGGCAACTCTGGATTTTGGGTCTTGCCGCAGTCATTTACTTTGTGCTGTGCACGCTTGTGGAGACGGGATTCACCTTAGCATCGCACCGCATGGAACGTTACGAAAGGAGGTTCGCCTGATGGAACTCGACTACGATTTCATGATTGCGGACTTCCCAACTATTCTTGCGGGACTGCCCAAGACCTTGGTGCTGACCTTCTGGTCCGCACTGTTCGCACTATTGCTGGCTCTTGTGTTCGGATGCGTCATCCTGTCCAACATTCCTGGGCTCAAGCAACTCGTAATCGCCATCAACACATTCATCAAGGGAGTGCCTCTGGCGGTACAACTATTGTTCTGCTACTACGCCGTCCCGTTCGTAGCAAGATGGCTCGGATCCATTGGCGCCTACGACTTCAACCCGCGACATATCCCCTACTTCCCCGCAGCCGTGGTGGCAATCGCATGCAACTTCGGCGCATATATCACCGACGTGGTTGTCTCCTCGGTGAAAGCCGTGGACCACGGGCAGATGGAAAGCGCCCAATCCATCGGTATGACCGGCTTGCAGATTGCGTTGCACGTCGTGGCTCCGCAGGCCGTGGTGATATCACTGCCAAGCATGACCAACTACTTCATCTGGCTGCTGAAGGGCACCAGCTTGGCCTCTCTAATCAACGTGACCGAGATGCTAATCACCGCACAGATTAGCGCTTCCGACGGATACCAGTATCTCGAGGCGTACATTGACGCGGCCTTGATCTACTGGATGGTATGCGCGGCCATCGAATTCGGTTCAGAACGACTGTTCAGACGCGTGGGATTCTTTCTGAAACCCGTACGCGCTTAGGATAACTCGAAAGCAAATAAGAAAGAAGGCTGGCATGGCATTCGAAAACAATACTCCGCATCTCCGCAACACCACCGTCGACGCGACAAGGGAGATTTCGGAACGACGGGCTGCGACTATCAGCCGAATGGTGGACGAGGCCGCAAAACGGGGTCTTGATGACCAATTCGCCTATGATGCAGTGGCTGACTACGGAAGGGACAATGCCAAGGAATTTCGCAAGACCCTCAAGGACCCAGATTCCTTCCAAGAGTTCATCGACAATTTCGGCACCGATCACAACCACGAAATCTATGAGATGGAAACGGTCAAGAAGACCGCCGATGAGCTCGAGATAGACTTCCACTACTGCCCATACGTCACCCAGTGGGTCCGTCAGGGGAAAGACCCGCAGCAGATTGCACGCCTGTGCGAGATTGCCATGGCCGGAGATCACGCCTTCGCTACGCAGTTCCCGCACGTGAAGTTCTCCCTTGAAGGCACCATCGCCGAGGGGAAGCCTGTATGCGTACTACGTTTCAAGAAGCAGTGAAAGGAAACACCCAGTATGAGTGAGCATGACGCCGATGAAACGGTTGTCACGCTGAAAGGGATTCGCAAATCCTTTTCAGGCAACGAAATCCTCAAGGGCATTGATCTCGAGATATACAAGGGAGAGGTCCTCGCCATCCTCGGTTCGAGCGGATCGGGAAAGACCACACTCCTGCGTTGCGTAAACGCCTTGGAACAGCCGGATGCAGGCATCGTACGCGTCGACGGGACCACTGTCGACTTCAACGGGAAAGTATCCAATAGGCAGATACTCGAACTGCGGCGCAAGACCGCGATGGTGTTCCAGAACTACAATCTGTTCAAAAATAGGACTGTTCTTGAGAACGTCACTCAAGGGCTAACCATCGTTCGCGGCATCGCGAAGGATGAGGCGAGAGAGCGAGCAATCAAGGCTCTATCGAGCGTCGGTATGGACGGATACGAAGACCGTTACCCGATTCAGCTCTCCGGTGGTCAGCAACAGCGTGTCTCCATCGCCCGAGCACTAGCGATTCGACCGGACGTGATCCTGCTCGACGAACCCACCTCGGCCCTCGATCCAGAGTTGGTCAGCGATGTAAACGACGTCATCACCAAGGTTGCGCAGACTGGAGTCACGATGATCCTCGTCACCCATGAGATCCGGTTCGCGAGGAACGTAGCGTCCCGTGTCGTATTCGTTGAGAAGGGCAAGATCCTCGAGGAAGGGAGCCCTGAACAGGTTATCGATAACCCTCAATCGCCGCGAATCCGTGAGTTCCTCAGTAAGATGATGGCGAAATGACAGATAAGGTAGCAGGATTGGAGTTGTTGGGCCCATCCTCACCGCACGGCGTGGCCGTCGCACCATACGTGCCGTATGGTCCAGTCTTCCGGATCGAGTAGCAGAACATCCGCCGCATAGCCTGGCGCAAGCAGGCCGAGTGGTCGCCCAGTAACACGGTTCGGCTTGTCGTAACCGAATGCCCTGGCCGGAGTCAATGTGGCCGCTTCGACGGCATCCGGTGCGCTGATGCCCAATCTCAGCACGGCACGCTGCACAGCCTGCTCCAGCACCAGGGTCGAACCGGCGATGGCACCATTGGACATCAGTCGCGCATGCCCATCGACGACATCCACATCCAACGCTCCGAGTAGATAACGACCGTCCGGACAGCCGGTGGCAGCCATGGCGTCGGTGACGAAGGCAATGCGATGCGGCGCGAAGCCGAACCCGAGCTTCACTATCGGATCGCTCACATGGAAGCCGTCGTTGATCAACTCGATGGTGACCCGTGGATCCTCCACAGCCGCTGGAATGGGACCGGGCCTTCGGTGATGCAATCCATTCATGGCGTTGAACATATGCGTCATGATGCCTGCACCGGCGGCGAAGCCTTGACACGCAGTCTCATAATCGGCGTCGCAATGGCCGATTGCCGGAACCACGCCGGCATCGGCGAATCGACGGATCGCGCTGATGCCGTGGGGCAGCTCCGGAGCGATGGTGATCTGCCTCAGGCAGCCATCCGCGGCCCGCAGTATGTCATCCACCAAGCCATCGACGGGATCGCACAGGCACTCCGGATTGTGGGCACCCTTGCGCGACGCCGCAAGGAACGGTCCTTCGAGATGCACGCCGAGAATGTCGGAGCGCATGTCCATCTGCCCGCGGATTGTGCGTAGATTGTCACAGATCGTATCAAACGGGTTGGTGATCAGGCTGAGCACCTGCCGCGTGGTGCCGTGCGACAGGTGGCCCGCACGCGCGAGTTCGATTCCTTCCACACCATCGTCAAACGATGCACCCCATGCGCCATGGGCGTGGATATCCACGTACCCTGGAGTCATGATGGCGCCCGAGGCGTCCATGACCGCAGTGTCCGGAATGTTGAGACTACGGCAAGCGGTTTCACAATCATCGTCAGAGGTGCCCACGGCGACAAGCGATTCGCCATCCGACACGACCCAAGCATGATCCCGCACCCCTCGGGCGTCGACTTTCCGCGCATTGCGAATGGCGAACGGTTCACCATCTCGAAGAAAGGAACGCGCAATCCGCCGTGCGAAGTCCTGTCTCTGCCTTGGCTGCTCCATGTCTGACGCTCCTTGCATTGAGGGAAGGGAACCTCTCATCATGCGCAGGAAAGGGTCCCTGACGGGTGGCCGGTTCAGCCCTGATGTTCCGCCGGCTGGCTCATGGGTATAAGCGTACCGGCAGTGGTCCTTGCGGCGCAGTCGGCTTGCGGCGTCGATGGTAGCGTCGATGGTGACGTGACGCTACTCAAGTCTCTTGCGCTCCTCGACAAGAATTACGGAACAATACATGGCTATGCAGAAGTTTATTATGCAAGTCACCGCTGGTGCCAACTGTATGAATCGCTGGTTGTAAAAGTCAAAAACATCAGAGTCCAAGAGGTTTGCGCATATATCGAAAAACAGGTTTGAAGTGAGCGTCAGTGCGGCACTTGCAAAAAACAGTATCCAGATGATGGATAATCGTAATATGAAAATCTCCTTGCTCTTTGGACAAACATTTTTTGAAAACAACAAGAAAATCCAAGAAATTACGGTGAATACAACACCGACCAAATAAAGCAGGCCAGGAATTTCGTCATACATGGTGCTATCCTCACTCCAGTTGCGGGTTATCTCGCTTATTGATGTTCTAGAAGACTCAAGGTTGTATGGTGTTTTGAGATTGCCGTACTTGGCGTGGCAGTCAAATTGGCCTTCCACGTCAAAGGCACCGGATGTTCCCGTACACCTACACTCAGTATAGGGGCATCAACGTTATATGAGACTCTACTAAGCTGTGGGTGGTACGCGATTGGGCATCCTGACTTCACCCCACCCAAAACGCCACCGATATCGGCATCTCGCAAGGCACTCCAGGCACCGGACGGCAATGCGACGCATGGCCCAAATCGGTTGGAGTCGTTGGAAGAGCCGTTTTTCAGTATAAGAAAAGGGTTTTCAGATTGCTCTGAAAACCCTGCCTGCGGAAAATACGAGGTCCCGCACTAGAGCCACTTAAGCCTAGTAACAGCAAGGTTTTCAATAATTCCAAACCAAGCTTACCATCTAATTTGCCACTGCCGTACTCTTTTACACTTTTTGGGATGAAAAGTGTTGAAAGCGTTGGAATCATTAGGATTAGATTACACTTTTACACTTTTTCTAAGTTATCTATATGCACATTAAAAGTGTTGGTTATCGATTCCGTTTTTTATATAACCAGAACACAATTCTTACGGCAACCCAAAAGCAGACCGAAGCAAAGCGTAGGACTTTTGAGGCGGCAGTTTGTTTCGCAAGATATGCGTTCCGTGTCGAGAACCACATGGCCAGTTTGGTGTGAATCACTTCTGCTGCGGAATATGCTGGTACATGACTTCGACGGATCGAAGTAACACTACACGTACAAGTTTGTGCTTAACCGTTTTTCCTAAACTGGTGAATAAAGAATACTTCCATGCTTCATATCCTGAATTTGGAACATGGCTGTACCACAAAAGGAATAAATCGACTAAATGGCTATTTAGAAGAGCTTGCCGACACCCCGTTCCAGCAGAACTTCGGGAGACTGTCGGATAATACCGTTCTATCCGATATCGCAGCTGTCACAATGGGACAGTCTCCGGTTGCTAGCTCTTATAACGAAACTGGCCTTGAAACGATCTTCTACCAAGGGCGTGCTGAATTTGGGTGGCTACCCATCACAGAGGCTAAGCACGACCAATCCCAAACGTATGGCAAAAGAGGCGGCGTTCTGATGAGTGCTCGTGCTCCCGTGGGCGATTTAAATCTCTCTCACGAAGACTGCTGTATTGGCCGTGGACTAGCTGCAATCCGCTGCGACTACCCTTCGTTCGGTTTGTATCTGATGCGTTTGCTCTGCAAGGAACTTAATACATATAACGGCGAAGGCACCGTTTTCGGATCAATCAACGGCAAGGATCTAAAGAGTCTCTCCCGTTGCGTTGCCCAAACATGAGGCTATCAGAGCATTTGAAACAAAAACCGTTTCCATTGATGAACAAATCAGAAGCAACGAGAACGGATCGCGATCTCT
>OLDY01000441.1_pt1 | contig 8815 bp, 4 predicted proteins | sample 1602271 | NCBI WGS metagenome assembly OLDY01 (sample SAMN02675046, study PRJEB24791) | human gut metagenome, SKBSTL021 | isolation source: stool | host: Homo sapiens | place: USA | reverse complement strand
CAAACGGATTGTACGGTAGGTAGGAGAACTCGGAGACCTTGCGCTGGGCGGCTTCGGAAAGCACCTCGTTCACATTCTGGCCGCCGAAGTAATCGTTGACCTTCTTGTTGGCCTCGGTGGTCGGGTCGGTGAAGTCCTCGGAGGTGAGAATGCTCTTGAGGCTCGGGAAAGTACCGGTGTCGGCCATGGTCTTGGCGCCCTCGCCGTGGGTCAGGTATTCCACGAACTTGTAGGCGGCGGCCTGCTGCTTGGACTGGGAGACGACGGCGAGCGCAGAGCCACCATCCTCGGCGGAGGCCTCTTCGCCTTCCTCCCACTGCGGCAGCTGGGCCACGCGCCAGTTGCCGGTCTGGTCAGGAGCGCCGTTCATAAGATTAATCGGCATCCAGCCTCCGATGGTCAGCGAGGCGATGGTGCCGTCGTTGAGCTCGCGGTTCCAGTCGTCGGACCAGTTGGCGGTCTTGGTGTCGATAAGGTCTTCGTCGATGAGCTTCTGCTGGAACTCGATGTACTTCTTCATGCCGGAATCCTTGGTCATGTCAATGGTGAGGTTTTCGCCGTCGACCTTCCAAGGCTGGGCGCCGGCCTGCCAGGCTTGCGCGGTGAAGGGCTGGTATTCCATGCTGGAGCCGGAATTGTTGGTCATGTAGGAGCCGATGGCCCTGACCTTCTTGGCCGCCTCGTAGTAGTCGTCCCAGGTCTTGATTTGAGTGCCATCGACACCGGCCTTCTTGAATACCGCATCGTTATAGAAGAACATTTCCGGACCGGAATCGATTGGCAGCGCGTACGGCTTGCCGCCGTACTGCAGCTTGTTCCATGGACCGGCGGAGAAATCGTCGGCGAGCTTATCGGCATCGAATTGGCTCAGATCCGCCAAATCTCCGGTTACCGCGAATTGCGTGACGGTCGGGTCCTCGAGCATGACCACGTCGGGTGCGCCCTTCCCCGCCGCGATGGCATTGCTCAGTGCGGTCTGCGTGTCAGATGCGGTGCCGGTGTTGTTGAACTTCACGGTAATGCCGGGATTTGCCTTCTGGAAGTCTTTGATGAGGTCGCTCATGGTATGGCCGGTATCCCAGCCCCAGAACACGAGTTCCGCCTTGTCGGCGTCACCGGCGTTGCCATTGCTGGCGTTTGCATTGCCGCAAGCGGCCAGACCGGTGAGGGTCATCACCGTGGTCAGAGCCGCAAGAACCTTCTGAGAGTTACGCATGTTTCCTCCTTCGAGAGCCAGCATCAGACCGTCTTCGTCCGATACGATCAGGAGCCTCATCCCACTCTGCCGCCCGTTTTGATATACCGCTGTACCAATGATGATGACAGTCGGTACGCCCTCTTACGGACAGCCTTGGGATTGCTTCTGTTTGACTCTGTTTCCTTCCTGATACAGCTGTGTATCATTGACTCTTATGATACACGGCTGTATCAACATGTCAAATCCGGTCGAACATCCCCTTTCCGATATCCGTTAGTCAATCGATTGACTCTTGATTTTCCAGGCGTTTCGCATTCACTTCGTGACAGACGACTTTCCTACAGTCGTATCCTCAGGCACCTGACCGACCGAAAATTTCAGCCCCACCCTAAGCAAGCTCTCATACTTAGAATTCATCAATCAAGGAAACATCATTCCGATGCGGCGCGTCCGACAGCGCACGATCCCTTAAAAACCGGTTCGCCGGCAGAGCGTGCACCAGGGATAAATCCGAAGTCAAATATTAGGGGGGCATCAATTCGAAGATTTCCCCTCCATCTGAAATCAACCCCGGCAATCCTCCGTATGCAAGCCCTCACCCCGATCGAGCAACCGGAAGTGAAGGCCCAAGCATACGGTCGGTTTCGCTACAAACTCAGGAAAAGCTCGTGAATGCGGGTATCGTCGGTAAGCTCGGGATGGAAGGCCGTGGCGAGCATGTTGCCTTGACGCAGGCCGACCACATTGCCGTTCACCTCGGTCTCGACCGTCGCCGCCGAACCGACTTCGGCCACGAACGGCCCACGGATGAACACCAGCGGAACATCCTTGAGTATGACATCGGACGAGACGCCTTGGGGAACATGCTCGCCCGGTGCGACCACGACGGCATCTTCGCCGGAAACGGAGCCAAAGTCGGCAGTGGCGGCAAAGGAACCGAGCTGACGCCCATAAGCGTTACGGCGCACGATGGCGTCAAGCGCACCGAAGTAGACGTTCGAATCATTATCCAGCCGTCGCGCCAACAGAATCATGCCAGCGCAGGTGCCGAACACCGGCTTGCCCGCGGCGATATGCGCCGCAATCGAATCAAACAGACCGGTCGACCGCAAAAGCTTGCCCTGCGTGGTGCTTTCACCACCCGGCAGGATTACACGGTCAATGGAGTCATCGAAATCCTCGACGGCACGCAGCAGCTTCCACGGGGCGCCAAGACGGTCCAGCATGGCGGCATGCTCGGCGAATGCACCCTGCACTGCGAGAATGCCGGTCACGCCGTGACGGGCGGATTCGGCACCTGCGGCCACATCGGCCGACTCTTCCTTTGCGATATACTCAACGGCTACAACCATCGGATCTCCTTATGCGACGGCAAGCGGGAGCCGAGAATCCTACGATTCCCGGCTCGCCGCGTTTGTTCAGCATGATGGGCGCACCCATCCGGAACGACGAGGCCGGCATGCGCCCCGTCAGAACGACATGTCAAAACGATAAGGGCGAGAAATCACTCACCCCTGGCGGCCATGATGGTCTCGATCTCGTCCTCATTGATGCCGACCATGGCCTCGCCGAGATTCTCGGACAGGCGCGCAAGCAGGTCGGCATCCTGCCAGTTGGCGGTGGCCTGCACGATGGCGGCGGCGCGCTTGGCCGGGTCGCCGGACTTGAAGATGCCGGAGCCCACGAACACACCTTCCGCGCCAAGCTCCATCATGAGGGCCGCGTCAGCCGGGGTCGCGACACCGCCGGCGGCGAAGTTGACGACCGGCAGGCGGCCGTTGTCATGCACATACTTGGCCAGGTCATACGGCACGGCCAGCTGCTTGGCCGCCTCGTACACCTCATCGTCGCGCAGGGAGACGAGCTCGCGAATCTGCTTGTTCATGGTGCGCATGTGGCGTACGGCCTGGATGACGTCGCCCGTGCCCGGTTCGCCCTTGGTACGGATCATGGATGCACCCTCGGCGATACGCCGCAACGCTTCACCCAGATTCTTCGCACCGCACACGAATGGCACGTCGAACTGATTCTTATCGATGTGATACACGTCATCGGCCGGGCTGAGCACTTCGGATTCGTCGATATAGTCGATTTCGATGGCCTGCAGAATGCGCGCCTCGGCGATGTGGCCGATGCGCACCTTGGCCATGACCGGAATGGACACGGCTTCCTGAATACCTTTGATCATGGCCGGATCGCTCATGCGGGAGACGCCACCGGCGGCGCGGATGTCAGCCGGGATGCGCTCGAGCGCCATCACCGCGCACGCGCCGGCATCCTGCGCGATCCTCGCCTGCTCCGGAGTGGTGACGTCCATGATCACGCCGCCCTTGAGCATCTGCGCCAGATTCTTATTCAGTTCATTTCTGTTGTTGGCCATCGCCAGCCTTTCGTCGGTAGTCTTACTCCCGATACAGATACTAACGATTTGTAATTAACAAATTACATAAACTGAATATCACAGTGGTTCAAAAAATTGGTTTCATTAAATTTTTGACCTCATTTTCACCATCTCGTCATTCCCTGCGATTTCGATTCAGGTGACAATCATACGATTTCGCCCGATTTTCTTGTCTCACCCGCCGATCACACTTTCGAATCGTCGGTTACGCACGATATCAGAAAAACGAATAATCAACGGTTGCCATACGACCACATTGCGGACGCCTACATGTGCACGATCGCATCGGCGATACGCATGGTGGAATCACGATGCGAAACGAGTACGACCATGCTCCCCTGCTCCGCAAGACCGTTGATCGACTGCAGGATCACCGATTCGTTATAGGCGTCGAGACGGCTGGTCGGCTCGTCGAACAACACCAGATCGGCATGACGAAGGAACATGCGTGCGAGTCCGATACGCTGACGCTCCCCCTCAGACAGCCGGTCACCAAGCTCACCGACCGGAGTGTCAAGACCTTGCGGAAGCGAATCGACCAATTCGAGTGCGGAGGCCCTGTCAAGCGCGTCGCGAAGCACGCGGTCAAGACCCGCACCGTCTTGCGGTCCGGAGTCAGCGACGGCACCTGTGCCGGATTCGGATTCGGCATTCGCACGGTCGGCATCGGAACCGACGGACGGCTTGCCGGTGGCGGAATCGTCTCCGCACACTCCCTGAGGCAATGCGATCATCAGATTCTCACGAATCGTGCCATCGAACAGATACGTCTCCTGACTCATCATGGTCTGCACCCGCCGACGCCAGCCGGCATCGACCCGAGGCAGCGGCATTCCAGACAATTCGACCACGCCGGACTGCGGATCCCAGTAGCGCATGAGCAACTTGAGCAACGTGGACTTGCCTCGACCGGACGGGCCTTGAACGCCAAGAATTCCATGCTCCGGCACGTCAAGCGAAACGTGTGAGAGAACGGGAGTCGAGGAATCCGCCAACCCATATCCGAACGTTACGTCACGTACAGTCATGCCATGGTATTCCGGATGCGCGGAGCCGGTCTCGACCACGGCAGGAGCTTCGTCCATCAACGAGAACAGGCGGCGCGCCGAAGCGAAAGTCTGCGTCAGGTTCGCAGGCAGCGCGCTCAACGCAAGCGTCGGACCAAACGAACTGGCAACCAGCACGAACGCGGCGACAAGCTGCGGTACGGTCAGTCGCACGACAATCGGCATGACGGCATCCGGGCCGACATACGCCGCGAAATTCGGCATGACCATCGCCAGGAAAACTGCCAACACGGTGAACAACATCACCAGCACCGCGCCAAGTCCCGCAAAATCGCCATTGCGCGCACTCAAACGAGCACGATGCGACCACAGGGAACGAGTGCGGGCAACAATACCGGCAAGTCGCGATTCACCCTGACCAAAACGGATGATCTCGTCGAGACCACGCATGTCATCAAGCATCTCATCATCAAGTGCGGCAGATTCCCCGCGAATCCCGGAACCCAGGCCGCGCACTGCGAGCGCGAACAGTTTCGGCAGCACGACACCGACCATGAGATGAGCCACAATCAGCAGGATGGCGAAGATCGGGCTCAGCGCAAGCAATGCGATGGCATAGATGACGGTGGTCGCAACGGCGATTACGACCGGAGAAATGGTGTGGGCGAAGAAAATCTCAAGCAATTCCACGTCTGTGGTGACCAGCGCGATCAAGTCGCCCTTGCCTTTGCCTGCGAGCTTGGCGGGCGCAAGGCGACGCAATGCGGAGAACGCCTTGGTGCGAAACAGCGCAAGCAGGCGGAAAGCCACATTATGGTTCATGTACTGTTCGGCGTAGCGCATACCACCACGGATCAGCGCGCAGACGATCATGGCCGCGACCGCAGCGGTCAGATTCATATGCCAGATTGGCAGATTGATCGCAGCGAATGCCGCGGCCACGCCGAAAACCGGTAGGAAAGTGGCCGCGAGATGGCCAAGTGTGCCGCAGGTGCAAGCGATGATCATGTATTTGCGCAGAGGACCGACCTCATGCAGAAGTCGCCTCACAAGCCGCCAATCGGACTTGCCGCCACTGGTGGAAGGTACCTGGACTTGCGGCTCGCGACTTGCGAGGTCAGGGTTCGCCTCCGCAGTTTCGTTCGTGTCGGATTCGGCGGAATCGGACATCCGAAGCCCCTGAGCGGACATTCCATAACCCGCCTCCTTTCGCTTTCCGACTCGTTCCACACTGTCCTGAGCACGAAACAGCTTGGCATACACGCCGTCGGCCGCCATGAGCTCGGCGTGCGTGCCGGTTTCCACGGTTCTGCCGTTTTCGAACACCGCCACTTGATCCGCATCGACCGCATTGGCCATGCGATGCGTGACCATGATGACGGTCCTGCCACTGCCGGCAAGTTCACGAATCGTCTGCAGGATCAAGGTCTCGCTTTCCATGTCGACGCTACTGGTCGCCTCATCGAACACATAGACGGCACTACCGCGCAGGAGCGCCCGAGCGATGGCGATGCGCTGACGTTGGCCGCCCGATAGGTTCGCCGCGCCTTGGTCGATGCGTAGATCGAGACCCCGTGGATCGGCCCGTACGAATTCCGCGATTCGCGCCGCATCAAGGGCGCTCCACAGGTCGCCGTCGGCGGCGTCGGGGCGTGCCATAAGCAGATTCTCGCGCAACGTTCCGGCAAACAGGTGACTGTTGGCTCCGACCAGGGTGACGTTGCCGGTCAATGATTCGCAGGTCAAGTCGCGCAATTCGCATATGGACCCGTCATCTCCGCCAGATGGGTTCGAGATCGCCGAAGGCGAACCAGACAAAGCGATGGAGCCCTCATACCCGACTAGAGAGCCGGCGAGAAGCTTGGCCGCAGTGGATTTGCCGGAACCGGAAGGGCCTACGATCACGGTTAGATTGCCGGGGGTTGCGGTGAGGGAGACACCTTGAAGGGCACCACCTTTGGCCGTGCCGCGCGCGGCGTTTTTCGATTGCGGCGGATTGGATGGTGAGGCGTAGCGGAAGGCGACGTCTCGGAAGTCGACGGTGACACCATTGCCATAGACGGGTAGACCGACCGTGCCGCGGGTCGGCTCGGGCGCGTCCAACAAAGCGAAAATACGTTTTGTGGACGTCATGCCGTTCATGGCGACGTGGAAGAAGGAACCCAACTGTCGCAACGGAATGAAGAAGTCGGCGGACAGCAGGATCACAATCAGCACTCCGGCGAGCGGCAACGATCCCAAGTCGGCGAAACGGAAAAAGTTCGGCAGCCAATCGTATATGCCGGCCGGATACCGTCCGCCAACCATGTATTGCCAGATTGCGACGATGATGCCGGCTGCCGATCCACCATAGGCGACCACGTCCATCGCGGTAAGCGAACGCAGCTGAATCTGCAGTACATTCATGGTCATCACGCGGAATTGCTCGGCCTTTTCGTCCATCTCCTGCGCAGCGCTGGCGTCGGCGTCGAAGGTCTTCAATGTTTCCAGCCCCTGCAGATTATCAAGGAATGCGGAGCCCATGTCAGTGTACTTGCCCCAATATTGTTTGAATACGCGGGCGGCACGCATCGCCACCAGTCCCACGATCAACACGATGAGCGGTGCGCAGATGAGCAACGTCGCAGCGGTCGGCACATTGATCGGTGCCACAACAAGGAACAACGTAATCGGCGCCAATACGGCATAGAACAACTGGGGCAGGAACAGTTCGAAGAAGCTTTGAATCTGCTCGACGCCCTCGCCGGCGGACTGCACCACGTCGGCGGTGCCCACACGTTGCGAATACGAGGGGCCGAGTGCAAGCATCTTATTGAACAGTTTTTCACGCAATGCAAGTTTGACCCGTTCGGCAGCCTCGGTGCCGAAGTGGGCTGCGGAACGCAGCATGAGGAAACGGACCATCATGGCGAAGACGATGACGATCGCATAGGCCGCAATCGCCTCTCCCGGCAGCCCAGCGGCAAACGTCGAAGTACCCACATGGGCGGCGAAGCCACTGAGCTGACCATTGAGTACGGTGATCTCCGTGCCGAGCAGCAGGTACTCAAGCATGTGCGCTAACGTGAAAACAAAGACGACGTTCGCGAGCAGGCCTATCCACTGGCATAGCACTTTCGCCGCCATTTAACGGAACAACTTTCACGCGGTCTACCAGAGAAGAAACGTCGTTAAATGTTTCTTTTACATCCGTGGCCGTATGCTGTGGTGTTACCGTCTGTGTTACCGAAAGCGTATTTTTCACAGACCGAAAGTGATTTTTAGCATTGAATTTTACTGTTGATCCTGCTTTCAGTTCTTTTCCTCTGTTCTCTCTTGCTTTGTCCTTCACTTCGTCGCCTTCTCCGTCGTCCTTTGGTTCTTCTGTGCCTGCTGCCGCGGCAAATCCCGCCAATTTCTGCCGGTTTTGTACATCCTGCAAAATCCCGTTTATATCTTCCGCTTCTGTAATCAACGTGTCCAACGCTTCTCCCGCCGCGTCTGTGGCCTGCTGATTGATTTCTTTTAATCTTGCTCTTAAATCCTTCGGTGTCATGTTTACCAATTCTTCATGTTTCATGTATGTTATTCTCCTTTCGTGATTCCCTGTAATACAAGGGCTTTAACTTTGTTTAGTTTTTCTTTTCTTTTGTCAATCAGTATCTTGTCAGATTCGGTTCGCTTTGCTTTGAATTCTTCTGGTACTTCCTTACAGTTTGCTTTCAAATAATCGCCGAGAGAAGCGGCGTATTCTTTTGCTTCTGTTGTACGGATATTGAAATATTCTGCTGCCTGCTGCCCGTTCAACCACGTTTCATTGTCCATCAACGCTTTTATTTCTTCAATCGTTACGCCTTCCTTCATGTGTTCAGCGTATATGTTTATAATTCCTTCTCTGATCTGGTCCAAATCATCGGCCATTTTTCTATGTGCTTGTGCGTTACCGTCCAGCGGGCAAGAAGGATTGTGGACGAAAAAGAAGGCATTAGAAGGTATTTTCGGCGGTTCACTTCCTGCAAATGGAAGTAATGAAGCAATTGAACCGGCCAGCCCGTCAACGTAAACATTCACCGTGTTTTTTTGTGCGTGCCGTTTCAGCATATTGTATATTGCGATTCCTGCAAATACGGATCCCCCACCAGAATTTACATAAACATTCAGATCTTTTCCGTCCTGTGCAGAAAGGAAATTCTTGATTGCGTCCGGGTATTGGTCTTCATCCTGCCACGC
>OLDY01000393.1_pt1 | contig 9618 bp, 4 predicted proteins | sample 1602271 | NCBI WGS metagenome assembly OLDY01 (sample SAMN02675046, study PRJEB24791) | human gut metagenome, SKBSTL021 | isolation source: stool | host: Homo sapiens | place: USA | reverse complement strand
CCTACAACTAGATTCCGGGAACCTTATTATCGCAAACAACCCATATGACGGTTTCGAAACCAACAATATTGGTGATGTTAAAATTGATCTTCAGTATTTCTATGATGATGAAATGAAGAATCCGGTCAACTTTAAGTCTGGAAGTGCAATTATTGTTTTTGCTTCTTTAAATAACTCAGGTACTACTGCCAGTCCTCATATTGAAAAGGCCCGAGCGGTAGACGGAATTCCTGTTGCTTTTGATGGTAGCTCTGTTAAGGTTCATGAAGGTGGTTGGCTCTACGCTGATGATGGCGCACAAAGCGGTCAATGGATGAATCCACGAACTGGTCAATTGACCACCGGCAACTGGGATAACATTGGTGACGGAACTTATTTTGGTGCTGGTGCTGCTAAAATTAGTGGAACAAATCCAACAGTAGAATTTGGAACCGATTCAAATGGCGGAAGTTATGTTTGGTCATTAATCCAAACAGATATCCCTCAATCAGTATATACAGATCCAAAGATTTATACAGTTACTGAAACTGTTCACTATAAATATTCAGACGGTAAAACCGCCTATCCAGACTATACAAAGTCACTTGAATTTCAACGAACTGGTTATAAAGACGCAACAGGAAAAATTAACCTTGATAAATGGGTTCCTCAATCATTCCCTGCTGTTCAAATACCTGAAATTAATGGATACACCGCTGATACTACAAGTATTCCTGCTGTTAATAATGTAACAGGTGATACCAAGAATATTGAAAAGACTGTCGTCTACACTCCGAAGACATACTCTGGTCAAATTACTTACGTTGATCAAAACGGCAACACCATTCACCAACAAACCCTTACCGGAGTTACTGGACAAACAATTACTGTTACCCCAGAAGTTCCGGCTGGTTGGAAGATTGTCTCTGGGAACATTCCTTCATCAATTACAATCACTGGTGATGGAATCACTTCTCAAATTATCACAATTGCTCATTCGACCGTTCTTGTTCAACCAACAGATCCAAAGACTCCAGCGGACACTTTACCAGATAATCCTGGAAAGAAGTACCCAAGTGGCGTTGCCAAGGATGATTTGAACCATACCGCAACCCGGATTGTCACCATTACTGATCTTAACGGTAAAACTACTAAACAAGAACAAACCGCACATGTTTCTCGGACTGCTACGGTCGATGAAGTTACCGGTGACGTTACTTATGGCAACTGGTCAACTGATATCTGGCCGGCTATTCCAGTACCAACTATTCCTGGTTACACCCCAAGTGCTACGGCTCCTGAAGTAACAGTCACTGGTGAGACAAAGGATCAAACAGTTGATATTACTTACAATGCTAATACCCAAAAGGGTCAAATCATCTATGTTGATCCACAAGGCAAGCAGGTTACAACTACCCCATTAACTGGGAAGACTGGGGAAACCATTAAAGTTGTTCCTCAAATTCCAGCTGGTTGGAAGATTGTACCAAATCAACAAATCCCTGCTACAGTTACGGCTACTGTTGATGGAATTCCAACTGTTACTGTTCAAGTAGAACATGCAACAACAACCGTACAACCAAATGATCCGAAGACTCCAGCGGATACCTTACCAGATAATCCTGGGAAGAAGTACCCAAGCGGTGTTGCCAAGGATGACTTGAACAAGACGGTTACGCGGACGATTATTGTTAATACCCCGAATGCCCAACCAACTACGGTTAAGCAAACAGTTAAACTAACCCGGACCGCTACAGTGGATGAAGTCACCGGTAACGTTAGTTACAGTGACTGGACAACTGGGCAATGGGCAAGCTACACTGCTCCAACAGTTTCTGGTTACACTGCTAACAGCGTGCCAGCTGAACCAGTTAATGGTAATACTGCCGACACAACGGTAACGGTTAACTACAACGGGAATGCCGAAAGCACAACTGTTACCTACATTGATGCCGATAACGGTAATCAACCAATTGGTCAACCAACAACCATTAACGGGAAAGTTGGTCAAACCGTTTCGATTTCAATTCCGAAGGGTTATACTTACTTTAGTGGACCAACTTCATACACCTTTACGGCGCAAAACAAGCCATTAACGGTGGTATTGAAGCACAAGACTGAAACCAAGTCAGAGTCGAAGACGATTACGGAAAAAGTTGTTTATGTTCTTCCTGGGCAAACAACAGTTGTGCCTTTGAAGGATAGCAGTCGGTCAATTAAATTTACTCGTAATGTAACTACTGACTTAGCAACCGGAAAGGTTACTTATGATGCTTGGGATAATAATGGTAGCTATACCTTCCAGCCTTACGAAAAAGCCATGATTGATGGATGGCGGAGTAAAATTCAAACAGCCTTAAATACTGCCCAAAATGAAAGCTATAAACCAAATGAAAATGACTTACAGAAGTTAAGTCAACCGATAACGGTAACGCCAGATAGTAGCGATGTCACAATTACTATTGGCTTTGTAAAGCCACAACAGGTTGATTATTTGACGATTGAGTACGATTATGTTGTCGAAGATGAGCATGGTAATAAACAGCTTAAAGCGATATCCTCCACTCCTATTTATGGTTCTCACCTTTCCGGTGATAATAAGCAAATGATTATCAGTCAGTACGAGTTAGGTACTCTTACTAAAGATGGAACTACGTATACTTTCGCTCCAGAAAATACTGCTGAAAGTATGAATTTTGGCTTTAAGAATGGTATTAAGTATGAACCAAGTGATGGTAAGTACCCAGCTGCTGGTAAAGCTGTAATCCATTTACTTTACAAGACACCAGAATCAGCTACTGAAACCAATACAAAGGTTACCGTAAAGTATGTATTAGCCAATGGTCAACAACTACTACCTGACCAAACAGTTGATAGTTATGATGCTAATAAAGTTAAGAAAGTGATCGTTTCTGGCGGACATATTTACAAATTAGTATCTGGTAATACTGAGCCAGATAGTAACGGTCAAGTAACTCTTCAATACCAAAAGATTAGATAGTTGATTGGGCAATAAACTATTTTAACTAAGAGAAACACTTAGTCATATTAAAAGTCAGACAATAAATCGTTGTTAGATTTACTGCCTGGCTTTTAGTTTACGAATAATTATTAAAATAATTTGGATATCAATATAATAGGTTTATTAAACTAATTAGGATCTTGATTTGGCAATTAAGGTAAACTATCATTAGTAAGTACTAAACTATAATTTAGCCAAAGCAATAATGATTTATTGCCTGAAATATTTTAGAGGAGATATTTAATGTTATTTTTCTTAAATGATAATATTCAAGAAAATAAGTCGGGAATTGAGCACGCTCAAATTCAACGCTTACATTTATTTGAACAGAATAGTGAGCCAGCGATGATCGTTACACGTCAATATTCAAATGTTTTACATGATATTATTCGACATGCTGGTATTAATGAAGAGCACTTTGTTAATATGTTTGACTATTTTCAAAAAGCTCGACTAGTTCCACAATGGAATATCACGATTCGAGATATTCCAATTGAGCCAAAATGGCAGCGTAAGGCTAATGGAGTAGATTACGAATATTTACAAAATGGTAAGCGAGTTTTCTATGTTCGACGGCATAATAACGCGAAAAAGACAATTATTAATACTCAATACCTTGACCAATTTGGAACTTTACTAAAAGTTGATTGGTACGATACACGAGGCTTTGTCTCAGTAGAGCATATTTATGATTGGCAGAGTGGAAAAATTACTTCAGAGAATTACTTTACTCCTGAAGGTAAAATTGCTTTACAAATATCTGTGTTAAGAAATAAACGTGATAAAGAGATAAGAACATATCACTTGTTTAACTACAAAGGTCATGACTATCATTTTTCTGATTTTGATCGGTTCACTAGTTTCTTCCTTGATCAGTTGGTTACTGATAAGCGAATCTGTGGTGATGGCCCTGTAGGAATGGTTGTTGATCGGGTTTATGAAAATGGCTGGTCTGTATTAAATATGAAACAACGGATTCCTCGTTACATGCAACTGCACAATGATCATGTTAATCACAATGAAGATATGCTACACTCAACTCTTAATTATAATTATGAATGGGGATTACGACATATTACTGATTGGGACGGAGTAATTACGTTAACTCCTCAACAGCAGGATGATGTTAAAGCTCGTTATGATAAGTATGGCGTACCTATTTTTAGGGTACCAAGTGCTGTTGTTCCTGATGAAGTTATTAACAAGCCCCATGTACCATTCAAAAAGAGACGGAAACACCACGTTGTTACTGTTGCCCGGCTTTCACCAGAAAAACAACAAGAGCATATTATTGCGGCATGGCCAAAGATTCTTAAAGTAGTACCGGATGCAACTCTTGATCTTTGGGGATATGCTAATGACAATTACGATAAGAAGTTAAAAAAACAAGTTAAGGAATTAGGCCTTGAGAAATCAATTCATTTCCGGGGTTACACGACGAATGTTGCCAAGATTGATGAGGAAGCTCAGTTAATGGTTCTGCCAACTCGAGTTGAAGGATTATCAATTGCACTGGTTGAAGCAGAGTCACACGGGTTACCAGCAATTGCTAACGATGTTAAGTATGGTCCGAGTGATATCATTATTGATCAAAAAGATGGGTTATTGACCAAAAATGGAGACATTGATGGCTTAGCTAACGCTGTAATTAGCTTGTTAACCGATGAAAAACGGATGGCTCAAATGAGTGCTAATGCATATGAGGATTGTAAGCGCTATTCTGGGCCAAGTGTGATGAAGCTTTGGCAGAAGATTGTTGATGACATGAAGCAAAAGGAGGCTAATAAGTAGTGTTTTTCTTTGTCAACCAATACCTATTGAGTAATAATTCAAGTATTGAACATGCGGAAATTAAACGGCTAAAATTATTTGAACAGCATAATGTGCCTGCCAAACTAGTAACTTGTGATTTCTCACCAATTTTACATGGTAATGGAACACTTAAGCGTTTTAGATTAACAGATGACGAAATTATTAATATGTTTGATTATTTTGGAGGAACTCTTAATTATCAGGGGAAGGCAATGCATGTTGAAGATCTTAACCTTCCTTATCGGTATCAAGTGGGTACTGGGAATAATTCTCGTGAAGTAAAAGAAGGTCAACGGCTAGTAGCAACTATTTTCTTCATTGGTGGTACGATTGGTCAAATTGATCACATTGATTACTATGATTTAGCTGGAAATATTACCTTGCGACAAAAGTTTGATATTCGGGGATTCAAGGCAGTAGATGTGTTTATAGGTAATGACGGTCAAATTGATTACGAACAATATTATCGTCCCGATGGTAGTTGCTATTTAGAAAGATACTATGTTCGTTCAACTAGAAATACCGCTTTTAATTCTCGAAATATTTTGAAAAATTATCAAGGAAAAGATCGTTACTTTAATAATATTCAGGATTTATTCACCTTCTTTTTGAATGAACTGAATACTAATAATAAGGAAGAAAATAGTTTTATTGCTGATCGACCAGCGATTAGTATTGAACCAATAATAAATATTCATGGCTCAGCCAAGAAATATTTATGGCTGTCGTTTAATCATGTAGATGACGGAAACAATTTAATTACGGGTCCATTGAACTCATTCGTGCAGGAAGCTCTTAGTCATCAAAATGCATGGGATGGGGTTATCGTTATGACCCAACAGCAGGCACAAATATTAAGAGATCGCCTTACTGTGAAAATACCGGTTTATGCGATTAATGGGGTACCCGTGAAGAAGATGAATAATAAGATCCAAATTAATCAACGTGTAAAAGGACAAGTAATTGCCGTCGGTCGATTAGGAAAAGATAAGCAAACAGATCGCTTAATCGAGATGTTTGCCCAGATTCATCGACAAGTAAAAGAAGCCCGACTAACTTTCTACGGGTATGGTTCGCCAAATGAGATGAAAGAATTTAAGAATCTTGTTAAACAAAGAGGCTTAGAGAAGGTTATCGAATTTGCCGGATATCAGGTTAAGCTTAATCAAGCGTATGATCAAGCACAATTATTTGTTGATGCAAGTCGGCTTGATGGTCAGCCATTAGCTATGGGTGAAGCACTTAGCCACGGTTTACCAGTGGTTAGTTACGATTACTTGTATGGACCAAATGAACTGGTTCAATCCGGTAAGAATGGAGAACTGATACCGCTTAATGATGAAAACAAGTTTGTTAATACAGTGATTACTCTCTTAAATGATCCAAAAAAGTTGCAAGAGCTAAGTAATGGTGCATATTCTAACTTGAATAGTATTAATGAAGAAAACACCTGGAAGGAATGGCAAAAATTGGGTGCCGGGAAATAATTCGATAAAAATCATTGACAATATTCTTAATATTGATAATATAGATAATGATTCAACAAGTAATATTGGATCCATTTTTACTTATACTTTTATTATAATAGGAGGAATAGTTTATTATGAACGTTCGTAATAATTCATTACATTACAAAATGTATAAGTCAAAGAAAAATATTGTTTACGCTGGTTTAGTTACTACTGCTGCATTAGCAGGTTTAACTTTAAGCAACGTAAACAATACTGTTTCAGCTGATACTACTTCAGCTGCTAACAGTTCTGCTTTGACTACTTCAGCTGCTAATAGTACTGCTACTAATAGTTCTGCAACTAACAGTAGTGCTACATCAGAACAAATTTCTGCTGCTAGTGCAAACGTTGTTGCTACTAGTAACGCATTAAGTGATGCTAACAAGGCAGTTGCTTCTGCTCAAAATAACTACAACAACGCCGCAAAACTTAACAGTGGTGTTACTGCTATTACATCAGCTGAATCCGTTGTAAAGTCTTATGACCCACAAATTAGTGATGCACGGGTAGAATTGGGTAACCTTGTTACTAACATGAACAGTGCTAGTGCCGTAGAAAGTGCTGCCGTTTCTAACCCAGTACGTAGTGATGCAGCAAATTCAGCAATTGCTCAAGGTAATTACGTAGATGGATTGATTGCTTCTGCTTCTGCAAAGTACCCAAACAGCGTTACTTATGGTAGTGCTGCCTACAGTGAGACTGGTTCATTATCAAGTGGCAATCCATTTATTCATGATATTAATAAATATTCTAATATTATGTCTGAGAATGGTTCTGCCGCTAACCTTGATGCTTGGGAAGCAGTTGCTTCAACTGCATCAAGTGCAGTTGCCCGTGACCAAGCTGCTATTACTGAAGCAGAAAATGCTTATAAGAAGCTTAATGCTCAATCTGCTTCTTTGAAGGTTGCTTTTGATACTGCAGTAAAGAATTCAGAAGCTGTATCTGCTAATCCTCATGCCACATCAGAGCAAAAGAGTCAAGCTACTGCATCTGTTAATGCATTATCAGATGCAGTGGATGCTAATCAAAAAGCTTTAGTTGCTTGGTCTGGGTATGCTGGATATACTTGGGAACAAAATACTAACCAATTAGGTACTGATGAGGGTAGATTGGTTCCTGGCAATCTACGTCTAATTGCTATGGGCGATCAGACTATTCTTACACAAGCTACTAAAGTTGTTAATGCTATCAAGGCAATTAACGAAGCAAAGGCTAAGGTTGCTGAAATTCAAGCACAACAAAATGTTGTTAACCAAAAGCTTGCTGATCTTTTTGCTGGTCAAGAAAATGCTAAGGCTACAGTTACCCAACTTCGTAACCAATACAATCTTCTTGATCAAGAAGGCTTAAATGCTTTACAAGGTCGTCTTGATGCATTGAATGATGTTATTACTGCAGCTAATAGTGAATTGAACACTGAATATACATTTGTTACACCTGAAGGTGGTACCCCAACAAGTGGTTCAGCTAGTTATAACCAATTGTCTCAAGGAATTGTTCAGGATGAGCAAGCGGTTGCAAAAGCACAAGAAAGAGTTAACTCTGCAAGTGCTGCTTTGACTTCCGCAAGTGCTGCATTAGATAGTGCTCAGGCTGCATTAAAGGCAACTGATCCTAATGATATTGTTGCTTATAATTTAGCACAAAGTAATGTTGCTGCCGCAGCTGCTGCTAAGACTAAAGCTGAAAAAGATCTTGAAGATGCTAATAGTGGTGCAGTTTTACGTAATCCTGATGGAACATTAGATACAACAAACACTGGTTTAAAGGGTGCTCAATCTGTTCTTCAAGCTGATAAGGATGCTTTAACCAAGTTCGTTGCCGATCACAGTTTGAATGTTGCTTTACGTAACTCAGAACAAGCTCAATCAGAAACTAAGTTGCTTCAACAACGTTACCAAGAAGCTTTGGCAAATAATGCTGCCGCTAAGGATGCTGTAGCTGCTCTTAATACTGCTTCTGTTGCATTAGATGCTGCTAAGGCTAACCTTGCTAAGGCTCAAAAGGCTTATGATGATGCCGTTGCTTACTACAACAGTCTTGTAAACGGTGAAACTCCTGCACAAAAGTCTGATGCTGAAAAGTATGGTGCTAACATTATCGTTGGTGGTACTACTATTTACCAAATTCCAACTAAGAAGGCTAACAGTACTAAGATGGCTTTAGCTGCTGCAACGGCTGGTGAAGTTTTTGCTGCTAAAGCTGTTGTTCCTGCACCAAGTGCTGAACAAGTAATGGGTGGTAAGGCTGATGCCGTTGCCGCTGTTAAGAGTGTTGCATGGGCAGATCCTGCTAAGGTAAACGAAGATGCTACTAAGCCAGGTAACCATGTTGAAGAAATTATTGTTACTTTTAAGGATGGTTCAACTAAGACTGCTAGTTGGAACTTGACCGTATTACCTGCTAAGGATGACAATACTGATACACCAGTTACACCTGACAATCCTAGCTCTGATTCACAAGCTCCATCAGACACTCCAGCAACTTCTGACCAACCTGCACAATCTGGTTCAACTGTAAATCCAGACACTAATGTAAATAGTGGAGCTACTAACAATGGCGTTGCTTCAAACGGTACTGTTGCTAATGGTTCACATGCTGCTGCTAATACTGTAAACTTTGGAAATGGTAATGCTGCTGTATTACCTGCTACTAGCCATGTAGCTGCTAACACCGTTGCTGCAAACAAGAGCGATGCTGCTTCATTACCACAAACTGGTAACAAGGATAACAGTGCTATTGTTGCATTAGGTGCCGTATCAGCAATGTTCGGTCTTGGCCTTGCTGCTAAGAAGCGTGAATTCTAATTGAATATATTTTGTTCGTACTATTAATTAATCTTTATATCATTTAAGGATTAACTTTAAAAAGTTCTTTGTCAATTTCTATTGATAGGGAATCTTTAGGAGGGGAGAATAAAGCAAATGTTTTATTCTTCCCTCTTTTTGGCTCTTCGTCAAGGAGTACTTATGAGAAAATAGAATAAGTTTGTTAAGCAGCTCGTGCCTGAATTTTGGTTCGGGCTGTTTGCGATTGATTGGTTGTTAGGAGCATCATTGCTCGTTGCTTAATCGGTGGTTACGGTAATCAATGTCTAACTGTGGCAAAACTAGTAACCGTAGTAGGACAGTCAGCGGAAGGCTTACAGAGGTATTTTTTGTTTTCTAATTGATCAAATCATTGGCTGATAGTGAAGTGATGGTCCAAGAACTTTGACCGTCTTAAAACCATTTTTGAGCATTAGCTGGCCACAACGGGGGCAGCGCATTGGATAAGACTGAATGAGGTGAA
>OLDY01000368.1_pt1 | contig 9936 bp, 7 predicted proteins | sample 1602271 | NCBI WGS metagenome assembly OLDY01 (sample SAMN02675046, study PRJEB24791) | human gut metagenome, SKBSTL021 | isolation source: stool | host: Homo sapiens | place: USA | reverse complement strand
TAAGAAGCAAACTGTCGAGATCCCCAAGAGTGTTAAAACTAAGCTTATTGCTGATGCTAAAGAACAGGGTATTGATAACTTTGATAAGCTGTTGAAGAAAATACCCAAAAAACAGCTTACTGAGTTGATTGCCAAAGCTCAAAAGGGCGAAGCAATTAATTATGAGGAATTGTTGCATAAAATTCCATCTCGGATAGTTACCGAGGCAAAGTTGAACAACAGAGCCTCTGGGGAATTGATTCAAGTTAAACATCAAGCAGACGAAACAGCATCGAGTTTTTCTCATCTGAAAGAGATCGTTGCTGGATCATTTCTTGGTGGTTTAGCTTCTCGTGGAATTGGGATGATCACTAGCTCTTTGGGTGGCTTGATCCAGGAAACCATGAGTGCTTCTGACGCGATCTACAAGTTCAAATCTACTATGAAGCTTGGTGGATTTGGGGAAGAAGAAATTGCCAGGTCGACTAAAGAAATGAAGAAGTATGCTGATGAAACAGTGTACGATCTCGGTGATGTATCGAATACGACCGCTCAATTAGCTGCAAACGGAATTAAGAACTACATGGAGCTGACCGAGGCAGCTGGTAACTTGAATGCTCAAGCAGGTGGTTCAGCAGAAACATTTAAGTCGGTTGCAATGGTAATGACTCAAACCGCTGGTGCTGGTAAGCTAACTACAGAAAACTGGAACCAGTTAACAGATGCTATCCCAGGAGCTTCAGGGGTACTTCAGAAGGCGATGAAGGAAAATGGTGCTTATACTGGAAATTTCCGAGATGCGATGGCTAACGGTCAAATTACTGCCGAAGAGTTCAACAAGGCTGTAACGCAATTGGGGATGAACAAAGGAGCAGTTGAAGCCGCCAAGTCTACTGAGACCTTCGAGGGAGCATTCGGAAACCTTCAGGCAAACGTTATTAGCGGTTTGAATGACATGGTGAATGCGATCGGAAAAAGGAGGATGACTAACGCAATTAATGCCGCCTCAAATGCTGTGGTAGGCTTGACTGGGTTCGTGCTGAAGATGTTTACCGTAATGTCTGAGCACAAGCAGATTGCGATCGCTTTGGGAAGTGTTTTGGCTGGAGCCTTTGCTACAAAGAGAATTTTGGAGTTCATCAGTGTTTTGGGCCAAGCCAAGAAAGCAATGATGGAGTTTGGAATTGCTAGCCAATTAGCAGACAAATTCAAACTTCCGCAGGTTGGTTCTAGTGGTTTGCCGAGTACGGGAGTGATTCCTAACGCTACTGAACAGAATGCAGGAATAATGTCATTATTACGTCTTAATACTGCTCGCGGTGCGTTAGGAACGTTGAGGGCTAATAAAACAATTCCTATATTAAGCGCTGCTGCTGGTGTTGGTACCGAGTTACTATCAAATAACAATACCGGACAAAAAGTCGGTGGTTCGGTAGGCTCTATTGCTGGTACGGCATTAGGTGCTTTTGCTGGTTCATTTATGGGCCCAACTGGCACAATGGTTGGCTCTATGGCTGGTGAATGGTTAGGTAAAAAGATAGGTGAAGCGGCCGGTAATGCTGCTAATAAAGCACTAAAGGGTCATTCAATTGTCGCCCATACTAAGATTAAAGTTGACGCTGATACAGAAGGTACTTCTAAGGCAATTAGACCCGATCTGAATAAGATAACTCGTACTGTTATTAAAATGAGTGTTGATCCCAAGAGTATTGCTGATACAAAGCAGAAAACTGATAAGTTGTATAGCGACATGAGTCAGTCACTAAAGAAATACTATTCGGATAAAGAAGCCCGTTCTAAGAAGAACCTTGAACAGCTTGTTAAAGAAGGGGTTATTACTCAACAACAAGCCAATAAAAAGCTTCAAGCCGAAAAAAGAGTGGATGATGCCCGGATAAAGCAAGAGCAAAAAACGATTAGTACCATGCAAAAAGATACTAACAATCATTACAAAAAGTTAGAGAATATCGAAAGTGGTGGTACTAAAAAACTTGAATCCATCGCCAAAAAGTATGGAACCGATTCAAAGAAATATAATCAAGAACGGATTCGTGAAATTCAAAAAGAAAATCAACGTTATATTAAGACCCTTGTTAGTGATCAAATGAAGGCCGATCGTAGTGTTCAAGCAAGCATTAAGAAAGGTGCTACTCAACAAGAAAAGATTTATAAAGATCTGATTAAGCGTAAGGGGAAACTGAGTCAGCAGGATCTGAAGCAGACCCAACGAGATGCTAATAAGCAATATCAGGCAACCGTTCGACCTGCTCAAAAGGCACGTGATGAGGTAGTTAAGGCGGCTAATTCTAAGTACAAATCAACCGTTAAGGCAGCTGAACATGAATATAAAGAAACCCATACTATTTCATCACGGCAATACAAAGAAATTGTTGAAAATGCCAAGGCACAACGTGACGGAACTGTTAAGGAAGCCGATCGTCAATACAAAGAGGTTACTAAAAAAGCATCTAATCAACACAAGAAAGTTTCTAGGGAAATCGAAGACCAGAAGAATGATGTCAATAAGTCTGCAATGGACGAAGCAACTGGTCACATTAGCGCCTCGCAAACCGAAATGCAGGGTGTTAACAGTAACTATTCTAGTGGATACAGTCGTGTTGGTGGTATTTGGAATAAGTTCTTGAATGGTGTTCGGTCAGTACTAAAGTTCTTTCAACAAAACACTAAAAATATGCTAAGTGTGCCGACTGGATATGCAACCGGTACTGGCGCATTGAAAGAAAACCAGCTTGCACTAGTTGGTGAAGAAGGTTTTGAACTTGCACACACTCCACGAGGATATGAAGTGCTTGGTGCAGATGGGCCAGAAGTGCGTTATTTATCGGCAGGCACTTCAATTCTTACTCATGCTCAGTCAACAGCCGCGATGGCTATGAATGGTGGCAAGTTACCAGGATATGCTAAGGGTACTGGTGCAAAGATCGAGGACTTCATCGACAGTGCCAAAGATGGCATGGAGGAAGTTTTTGATCTTATTGGTAAAGGTGCCAGTGAGATTTGGGATTGGATTAAGCAAAAAACTGGTCTTGATAAAATGCTTGGCAGTCAACCATCAATGGGTGGAGTTAAACGGACTACTAAAGGTTCATTTGACTACGCAAAAAATGCTATTAGTAGCTATATAAAGAAAATGGCTGATAAATTTATGGATAGCATTGGCGGTGGCGGTAAGATGTCGAAGGAAGCATTTGCTAAGGCTGCTCAAGTTGCAGCTGCATTAATGCATCAATCGCTTTCCGCATCAGATATTGAACGTCTTTATTGGCAGGCAATGGTTGAATCAACAGTTAATCCAGCTCAAGGTGGCGGAATTGATGATCATGATGGAACCGGTCGACCAATTGGACTATTTCAATTTAAACTTGGTACTTGGGGTGCAGCGGTTCGTCATCTTCCAGCAGGTCACAGTAATATTCATAGTGCGGTAGACCAAATTATGGCCGTATTAGCTGACAGAACATGGCGGTCAGATTTAGCGCCGATTGGAGTAAGACGTGGTTGGTCTCCACAAAGTTATGCAAATGGCGGTTGGGCACACAAACTATCTATTTTTGGTGAAGTACCAGGTGAACCGGAACTTGTTGTTAATCCAGCACGCGATTCATCGGAAGGCCATATTGCTGAAGCTATTGAAGCTCGAGCAAAGATTAATCCAAACGGATTTGCCGGCACACTTAGTAAGCTAATTGAATCAGTTAAGAATAGCGCTAATAGTTTAGTCCCAGTAATCAATCAGGGAACTAGTCAGGTTCGCACTGCTGGTTCAGTTGCTAATCGACAAGTTAAGATTGATGGCAATATGAATGTGGTAATGAACGTTGATGGTAAAACGATTGGTCATATTACTTACGCGACTTGGCGAGCAATTAGAAGTCATGAACTTAATATTCAAGCGAATGGCGGAGCAATTCCGGTTGGTGGTGCTCGTCCGTTGGGAGGTGTTTATTAGTGAGTACAATAATTTTCCAAAAACTAGATGGAACCGTGTTTGACTTAGATCAGCTTGGCTTTCGAGTAAAGAAGTTTGATGTACCGACGACTAACTATAATTACAACTACCAACAGATCGGCCAATATGGGGCACTGATGACGGGTGTTCAAGCACAACAGTTGGTTATTCCGTTAACCTTGAATGTACTGGCGATTGATTCCAACGACCTGTTTCTACAACGAATGAAGCTTAATCGAATGCTTCAAAGCCACGAACCGTTTTATGTCTATGATGCAGCCAATAGTGATATTCGTTGGAAAGTATATGCTGAGGCGGCCAATGTGAGTCGCGATAACAGTTTCTGGCGAGCATCTAACGTACAAATTAACTTAGACTGTCCAACAGGATACGCTGAAAGTACTTATATAACTCAAGATTTTGACAAAAATATCGGTAAAGGAATCAGCTTTGGAATGGAAACACCAAGTTATGAGCTTCGGTATTCATTTATCAATCAGAGGGACTTTGATTTCCTAAATGCTGGAATTATTAAGCTTACGGCAGAAGAACATCCAGTTAAGATTGATTTTCAGGGTGATGCTTCAAATGGAATTACCATAACAAATCAGACAACTGGGCAATCCTTTCAATATAAAAAAGCTCTCACTGTTAGTGACAAGCTAACAATTGAGGGTGTGATGCCGACGATTAACGGTGTGCAAAACTATGATGCTGGCAATCATGGCTTCATTGATTTCGCAATGGGAATCAATAAGCTACATATTGATGGAGCCAGTAACTTTACGATCAAGTTTGATACACACTTTTATTATTAAGGAGATGATTATTTGCTTAGCTTACCAATTCGTTCATCAGCGGGTGATGCAACAGCAGTTCATGCTTACAATGTAGCTGTAACTGATACGCTTAAGTCATATCCAACGCTGAATTTTAGCTTCATTGCTAATGAAGATAATGAAGCGGCGGAAAAGATGATCACTCCACGAGCAATCGTTACTGACCCGACCACTGGGCAACAATATCGAATTGCAACATCTAATCCAGTTCCAACGAATAATTATCGAATATATGCGGTAACAACAATTCACATTGCCCATGACTTGCACGATATGTATTTAGATAAGACAATTGCAGGTAGTCAATCATTAAAGGCTTGCTGCGATTTTTTAGTTTCCGGAAGTAAATTCCATTATTCGATTGATGGTAATGTTGGCGATCATGATTTTGGTTCAAATGCCTTGGGTAATGCGCACGCTGACGATGTGCTTAATTCAATTGCTGAAGCTTTCCATGTTGAATTCTGGTTTGATAACACCACCATTCATTTGGCAACTAAAATTGGCAAAGATAATTCATTTGTTTTTGTTGACAAGATTAACGCTTCAAAAATCCAAGTTAATGAAGACTACACTTCAATCGAAACGGCTATTAAAGGGACTGGAAAAGAAATTGAACAAGAAAATCATAGTGGTGGAGATTCAGGTGGTGGTAGTGGAGCAGTAGCTTCATTTGCCCGTCAATATGCTGGTACACCTTATATATGGGGTGGCAATACACCAAGCGGGTGGGACTGCTCTGGATTTGTAGCCTATGTTTACAATCATTTTGGTATTTCGATGCATCAACCAACTACTTATGAGGAATACCAAGGTCAGGTAGTTGGTCCACCGTATCAAGAAGGTGATATGCTTTTTTGGGGTGCTAGGGGTGCAACTTATCATGTAGCCTTAGCTCTTGATAGTAATACTCTTGAAATGGCGGCAAATCCTGCCCGAGGGACGGTTATACAAGCAATTAGTGCTTGGCCACCGGCTTTTGGTGTCCGCAATCCTCAAATGGCTACTAAAGTTCAAGGTAGCAGTTCTGATGATTCGTCAACAAGCGATACTACTAACCAGCAACCACAATATACCTGTCAGGCAGAGTATTATAGCCCGATGGCAGATGACAAGAGGTGGGGTAAAATCTGGGCTGATCCATTTACAAGTGACACTATTACGGATGAAAGTGTCTTGAAAGATGCTATGAAAGCTCAGCTTCACGATTATCCAGATATTGAATACACGATGGATTGGGTCAGCTTCAAGAACAATTTAAGTGGCATTAATAACGAGATTGCGGTTGGCAATAATGGTTGGTTACGCGATCGTTTTGGAATTGATGTTAATGTACGTATTCAGAGCTTTACCCAATACAAAGATCCAACGACTACTCAAACAGATACCATTACGTTTGGTAATAAGATTTTTGGCCCTGATGAATGGAATAACCGTGATAATGCGGCAAAAGATGCTATTCATAGCAATCCGCATAATACAAATCTACCATTCAATAATGTCTTGACCATTACGAAGGAGGAAGCAGATAAAATTGCGCAATATATTCAGCAGCATAGCGGACAGCGAAGCCCAGGTGAAAACAATTGATAATTTTCGAGTAATTATTGGTGAACTTGGGTTTGATACCAAAACGAGTATCTTTGGACGTGGCTATTCACCTGACAATGGAGCAAGTTTTCATGTAACAAATACGATACTCGGACGAATATATACCGAAGATGATGTGATTAAACTTGTGCCGTTATTGCGGCCATATCTTTCACAAACTAGTCCTGCAATTTCCAGTATTGAATGGGCTAACATTCTGAATAAGCCTGATTTGGTAACTAAATCAGAGCTGGATACCCGATTGAGTCAGTTAAGTTCATCTGGGGCTGTTACTTCGTTAGACTGGACACAAGTCACGAATAAACCTGACTTAGCTACTAAACAGGACTTACGGAACATCTCTTTAACACCGGGACCCGCTGGGCATGATGGTAAATCAGCTTATGAAATTGCAGTAGATAATGGCTTTACTGGTTCACAGACCGAATGGTTACAATCACTACACGGTAGAGACGGGACATCATCAACTAGCGGTGATGCTAGTTTGTCCACCCAAGCAATTGCTGAATTAATTAAACAGCACCTGAGAGTGCAAATTGATTCATTAACTGGCAATCTAATTGTAAAAGTTGACGACCAATCAAATGGTTCCATTGCTGATGCCGTAGCGGTTAAGGTAGCACAGAGCTGTCACTTTAGCTTAGACAACGGTAACTTAGTAATGACGGTAGGAGGTGCCTAATGGCAACAGAAAATCTAGGCCGAGTTTTAATGAATTTTACTGGAGATTATGATGCTAATAAGTCGTATGTTTACTTAGATGAAGTCACATATAACGGATCATCGTATGTTTGTATTGTAGATGCGCAAAACATTGTGCCAACTGATACCAGCCATTGGAAATTGTTAGCTAAGGCTGGGAAAGATGGCCAAAACGGAACCATTGATTCAGCCACTATTAATAATTTGAAGGGTCAACTTGAAAATTATGTTGATACTAAAGTACAGAGTGTTGCACCTGCTAATGATAGCAATGCCATGTCAGCTGCACAAACTGCTCAAGCTGGAGTAGCTAGTAATAGCACTGCGATTGCCACACTGTCTGAAAGTGTTAGTCGAGCTAATAGCGCTGCATCAGCGGCAATGCAAAAAGCAACTGATGCTTTAGCAGCTGCTAGTGCTGCTAAAAGTGGTAGTGCTAATTCATCTGGAATAGCAATCAATGAAAGCAATTCATATACGAACTTTGATCAAGTAAAATTTACTTACGGGGTGCATGAAGACGTGGTTACCATGCTATCATCTTTGAAAGATACGACGGGGATTCCATCACTAACTGGGAAATGGATGTCACTTACCGGTGGAGAAACTTTGCCAGAGCTGATGATGGCATTCGTCACGACGTACTGTAATTCCACAGCGTGCTTTCAAATTTCTAAATGTGTGACTTATAACAAAAAGCCACACATTTTTTATCGCTATGGCTTCCGAGCAGATACAAGTCAAACTACAGGCCCTAATGATGCCCATCCGATTTTTTGGCAAGATTGGCTCCTGTTAAAAAACGATGATGGTGGAATTATTAGTGGTGGAACTGCAATTGGTGGATAGAAAGAGGTGAAATGATGTCAACGAGCATTGAATTAAAGGGTAATTATAACCCTAATGAAGACTATGAAGTCTTAAATGTAGTTAATTTTGGTGGAAAAACTTTTGTTGTGGTACGGTCTAATCGAAAAATTGCTCCAACCGATACCCAATATTGGGCAATGGTCGAAAAAGGTGATCCGGGTCCATCCGGTCTAAATGGTAAGGATGGTCACTCACCGAAGGTGGAAGTTCGAAATAACATGCTTTATATCGATAACGTGCCACAAGTGTCACTGAAGGGGATTCCTGGTTCTATGACGAATACTCAGGAAGTTACGGCCAATGATGATTTGAACGATTACACGGAAAATAATTTTTATGTTGGGACAAATATTTTTCCAAAGAACGGTCCTTGGTCTAAACCGGCTGTCGGTATTGAAACACATCTGTTTTCCTTACAGGTGATTGGCTGGCTAAACGGTGTCTATGCCACCCAGCAAATTATTGATATGAGAAGTGGCGCTATTTATACTCGAGGATACTCAGCAGGAACTTGGACTAAATGGCATACGGTATATGCTGGTGAACACTCATGATTTGGACAGCGTATCAGGATATTCCCATTAATAGTGAATTGATTTCAACGTACACGAATTACACGCAGCAAGTTTACGATAAAATAGCCTTCTTAGTGAACACTGTTAGTAATACTTTTATGGATGTTGACGAGCAATTTAATCTAAAAATACCAGTATTAGATAACCCGGGAAATAAGTTAAACCGTTCGGTTTATCTTTGGACAATCAAACTGGCAAGGCAGTTACAATCAAATTTGAATTTATTAGTTGATGTGTATAATGCCCATGAATTAATAGATGAAATTACAGATCAAGACACTGACTACTTAGTTCTTTGGTTGCCAGAGCGATTAACGCTTGACCCACTATACTATGAACAACTAAATAGCAATTTTAAGTCGGCTAACGCATTGTTAGACCGGCTTTTAAGTTACGTCAAAATTTATCTTAACTAGGAGGAAAGCAATTGGCTGCAAATAATAAATATGTTGTTTTGGACCTTGATAAAGGTACCTATGACAATGACACAACAACCTATGTTAACTTAACGCCGAACTTTCAAGGACGAGTAGCTGACAGCTTGGCAACGACTAACCTACAATTTAGGCATCATGGATTACCCCAAGACCTAACTAACTATAATGTCGGCTTTGAGGGGACTGATCCCAATGGTAAACGTTTTGCTGGTGTTGGTTGGGCCGCTTATGACTTACCGGGTGCTAACGAACAAGTGGGGAAAGTCAATTTTTATTGGCCAGCAGGCATGTTTCAAGTAGAAGGACAATGGGATCCAAACGGGACGTATTTCTACATTGACGATGGTAAGGGACAAAAAATTTCAACTGTTGGCGTTCAATTAAATGTTCTACCAAACTTAGTTGAAATGGGAGTCAACGCAAAACCGTTTGAAACTGACATGGATCGAGCGGTAGCTCAACTTCAGTCGTATGTCGATCAGAAAATGAAAGAGATTGGTAATATTACCAACCGATTTGACCAAATCTCGGATGCTACGACAGCACTGAAGACTGAACTTGACACTTATACTAACCTCATTAAGCAAAATGCGGTTCCAACTATTGAAGAAATGCATAACTACGTTTCAGGAGTTGATTCTGGAATTGAATGGTCTGGTAGTCTTGATAGTGCTACTGAACCTAAAGTTTACCTTATTCCGGCTAACGTTCCTGGAGCACCAAGTGAGTCTAAGAATGCCGGTGGCGTGCTTAAAACCTTCGGTTCTAGTCCGATTGTGCAAATGTTTGTTGATAATGATGGTAATGAATTCATTCGCGTTAAGAACAATGGTACATGGTCACGATGGTACATGACTACGCAATTTGGTAGTGATGCCGATACTTATCCGGTTAATCCAGGAGGCGGTTCCGCAACTGATGCCGGATAACATACTGCAGATCGGAAGAGCACA
>OLDY01000363.1_pt1 | contig 10009 bp, 8 predicted proteins | sample 1602271 | NCBI WGS metagenome assembly OLDY01 (sample SAMN02675046, study PRJEB24791) | human gut metagenome, SKBSTL021 | isolation source: stool | host: Homo sapiens | place: USA | reverse complement strand
GTGCCATTCATTACATAGCCCATATTATAGAGGATCATGCGAAACAGGCAAAGGTTCCCATGCGTTTTGCCTCTACCAAGCTGGTGGAGGGAGATGAACCGATGCAAAGGGAGCTGAAGCTGCATCAGGATGATATCGATATTATAGAAAAAATCGTAAAAAGCATGGAGGATGCCTTACAGACAGACCGTGAGGCTGCACTGGCAGATATGCGCTATTCCTATATAGAGGAGCTGGTGGCTGACTGTGTTGTGAAACGGCATGCATCCTCAGCACAGGTGCGCAGCGAGAAAATTGACGGGCTGCTGACACATAAATATCTTGGCATACCGATTTTTATTCTGATCATGCTGTGCATTTTCTATCTGACCTTCGGTCCGATTGGCGGTACTATGCAGACGCTGCTGGAGGATGGGATTGCCGTAGCATGTGATCAAATGGCTAACCTGCTGGCGTCCATGCAGGTCAGTGACTGGCTGCAGGCGCTGATCATAGACGGTATCTGCAACGGTGTGGGAAGCGTACTGTCCTTTCTTCCTGTGATCGTAACGCTGTTTTTCTTCCTGTCTTTGCTGGAGGACAGCGGGTATATGGCCCGGGTGGCGTTTGTTATGGATAAGCTGCTGCGTAAAATCGGCTTGTCGGGCAGAAGCTTTGTGCCAATGCTGATTGGCTTTGGCTGCAGTGTGCCCGCTATCATGTCCGCCCGTACACTGAGCAGTGAGCGTGACCGGAAAATGACCATCGTTGTCACTCCGTTTATGTCCTGCAGTGCCAAGTTGCCAATTTACGGTATGATAACCGCTGCATTTTTTCCTGAGCATACTGCATTGATCCTGGTCAGTGTATATCTGATTGGTATCCTTGTGGCAATCCTGTCTGCACTGTTGCTGAAAAGCACAATGTTTAAGGGAGACAGCGTGCCCTTTGTAATGGAGCTGCCTTCCTATCGTATACCGAGTGCAAAAAGTGTAGTGCTGCATATGTGGGAGAAGGCTAAGGATTTTCTGCGCAAGGCATTCACGATCATCTTTGTGGCCAGCATCGTTATCTGGTTTTTACAGAGCTATGATTTTTCCTTCACTGCAGTTGCGGATTCCGCAGATTCCATGCTTGCCAGCATCGGCACCTGGATTTCTCATATGTTTGCACCGCTGGGATTTGAGGACTGGAGAGCAAGTACCGCACTTGTAACCGGAATCACGGCAAAGGAAAGTGTTGTTTCCACGCTGAGTGTACTGACCCAGACAAACAGCGATGCCGGTTTGAGTGCTGCTTTGCAGACAATTTTCACACCGGTTTCCGCCTTTGCATATCTGTGCTTCACGGTATTGTATATGCCATGCATTGCCGCCTTCGCCGCAACAAGAAGAGAACTGGGATCCATCAGGCAGGCGCTGGGAGCTGTCGGCTACCAGACGCTGGTTGCCTATCTTGTCGCATTCCTTGTCTTTCAGATCGGAAGTATGTTCTTCTGATTGGACAAAACCTGTATTCCTGCATATACTAAAGGTGAACAGGATGTGAGAATATGAATATTGCAGATGTTATTGTAATAGCGGTACTGCTTGCCATACTTGCGGTGATCGTTTATGCTACCAGACCGAAAAAAGGGAAGGACTCCGGCTGCGGCTCCTGTCACAGTGACTGCTCCAGCTGCTCTGCCTTTTCCAGCCTGTATGAAGATTATAAGAAGGATCAGGAACAGAAATAATATATGAGCTGTCTTGCATGCTGTCCTGAATAAATATGGGATATGCGGAAATACAATAAGGTGTGCGGATGCTTTGCCAACAGCTTATGGCTTCGCTGAGGTTGCACCTGCTGTTCCTGTGTTTGGAATTGAAAAGCAGGTAATTTTAAAAAGGCCTGGTCTTCGGTTGTTTATGGATAAGGAATTCACATTTCTATTGTCATTTATAGTAATGTGAATTCTTTTTTTGACTTATCGTTAAATAGGGGAAGAAATATCAAAAGGTACTGACATCTGAAATTTTAATTTTTGTTTGTAAATTCTTTCATGATAACGGTGTCTTGTGTGGTATAGTATAGCTGTAAGGAAAGCAGGTGTAGAACATGATTTTACCATACAGAGATAAGCAGCCGCTCATAGAAGAAAGCGCCTATGTATCCAGTAATGCGACCGTGATCGGTGATGTGACGCTGGAGAAGGGAAGCTCCGTCTGGTTTCACAGCGTGGTGCGTGGCGATAAGGATCATATTCATATCGGCGAGGACAGCAATGTACAGGATAATTGCACGCTGCATACGGATCCGAAGCATTTGCTGCAAATAGGGAAACGGGTGACCGTGGGCCATAATGCGGTGCTGCACGGTTGTATGATTGAGGATGAGGTGCTGATCGGCATGGGAGCTATTGTGTTAAACGGTGCACATATCGGCAGACACAGTATCATCGGTGCAGGGGCTCTTGTAAAGGAAGGACAGCAGATTCCGGAAAACAGTCTGGCTGTGGGCAGTCCTGCCCGGATCATACGCAAATGCAGTGAGGAGCAGGTAAAGGAAATTCTGGAGAATGCCGCGCATTATGCACAGCTAGGCAGTGAATACAAAGAAATAGATGTTTAAAATCACGTATAAATGAAACACTCCTTCCCATACTAATGGTGACAAAGGAGTGAGAATATGTTTGAACACAAGAAAAAGTTATTACATCCTGTAAAGGTAGAGCGTCCCAATCCGCAATACGCTGTCCTGATGCAGGAACAGCTGGGAGGCTGCAACGGTGAGGTCAAGGCAGCGATGCAGTATCTGTCACAAAGCTTTCGCGCAAAGGACCCGGTCTTCAAGGATTTGTTTCTGGATATCGGTACCGAAGAGCTGAGCCACATGGAAATGGTGGCAGAAACCATCAATCTGTTAAATGGTGGTGATGTGGACTATAAGAAGGTGGATGCCGGTGAGATTGAAACAATGGTTACCTTCGGTCTGAATCCTGCCCTGGTAAATTCCAGCGGAAATCCATGGACTGCTGACTATGTGACCGTGACAGGTGATCTGGCAGCCGATCTGCTTGCGGATATCGCAAGTGAACAGCGTGCCAAGGTGGTATATGAGTATTTGTATCGTCAGATTGATGATAAATATGTCAAGGAAACCATCATGTTCCTGCTGGAGCGTGAGGAAGCTCACAATGCACTGTTCTGTGAAGCACTAAATATAATTACAGATGACGGCAGCAATAAGAGCTTCGGTATGAGTGAAGACAGTCGCTTGTATTTTGACTTATCCAAGCCGGGACGTTACTTTGATGATCCGGATCCAAAGGCACCGAAAATGGCAAATGCCAAGGATTCCAAAAGCACCAAAAGCAAATCAAAAAAGAAATAAGACATGCAACAGCCAAAGGGGAACCTGCGGCTTTTTCTTTTGGAGATACTGTTCGAATCTCGAATAAGAAAAGGAATGCGAATTTACTCAGCATTCCTTTTTCTTTCTATTTAAGTTCGTTCTTTTTCAGCTTTTCTTTTAAATCATCATATGTATCACATTTCAGGATAAGGATGACTGCGTCATCTATCTGCTGATCGGATAAGGAATTCACCCAGTTATCGTCAATTTCGTACTTATGGATAAGCAGTGCTTTTAACATTGTTCTTTTTCCTTTTACGAGACCTTTTTCAAGACCTTTTTTAAGACCTTTTTCAAGCCCCAGCTTTTCAGCTTCTGCAGTTCGCTCCTCCAAATTGGCCTGTACTGCCTGCTCCGCAAACTCCACCGATTCCGCCCAGCTGAACAATGATCCGTCCTCACGCATTTCATTATATTTTTCCATAACCACGTTCACCATCCTTCTCTTCATGTTTAGTATAGCATCATCCGGATTATATGCAAGCACATAGCAGAAAGTTTCAAATTCTGTCAGATTTTCCACGCCTCCAACCTCCTTTACACGCTGTTTGATCATCGGTAGAAACACGATGGCTCGATTCAGTGTACCGTTGGGTTCCTCCTGATTATCCTCATCCTTTACCTTGTAGTGGCGTATCATGCGTCCGCCATCCTTGGGCTTATCATTCATAAAGATAATCTGATAAAACGGCTTCAGCTCTGTATATTCGTCTCCCTGCTTCAGCTGTCTTCCGACCAGGCGGTAGCCATACTGCTGAAAACGCAGCTGTTCCTTCTGCGTATAGCCGGATACCTGCATTTCCAGATCGTAAAAATGGCCGGCTTCATCCTCCAGCACGACATCCAAAACCGCACGTTTGCCAAAAAAAGCTTCCGGCAGCAGCTCCGGGTTCAGGACCTTCGTTTCATGGACCTTCAGTCCGTAAATTTCTTCGATGATCCTGCTTCTCAGCAATGCAGAGCCTACATCGTCCCCAATCAGCATGTATTTGAAGAAAACATCATTGTGAAAGGGGATTGGGTAATCCTTTGCATATTCTTTTTCCATAGGTAGTATCCTCCTTTTTTTCCTATATACTCTTATATACGTATGAAATATACAAAACTCCTAAAATTTTTTAAAAAATTTACAAAAATGCTTCGTATACCGGAAAACGATGTTCTGACTACCCTGGAAATACAGGAATTCACCTGTGTCCAGTCACAAGCGCGCAAAAAAAACTGCGCAACCCTGTAACGGGTGTACGCAGCTTTATCAATTTTCAGAATGGGTTATCTCAACTGTATATTCCCCATCTCTGACATCCACACGGATGGTATCGTCCTTACCTGCATTTCCTTCAATCATCCTGCGGGCAATCAAAGTTTCAAGATTTCTCTGGATATAACGCTTCATCGGTCGTGCACCATATAACGGATCTACACCCTGTGTGGCAATAGCTCTGTATACAGCATCACTAACCTGTAATGTGATATCCTTATGCGCAAGACGCTGTGTAAGCTCCCTCATGAATTTATGAGCAATCTTACCTAGCATATCCTCATTCAATGCATTGAAGACAACGATTTCATCAATACGGTTAATAAACTCCGGTTTAAAATATTTCTTCACTTCATTCATATAATTGGTATCACGATCAGCACCATCAAAGGCGAACTGACTTCCCAGATTGCTGGTCATGATCAGCAGGGTGTTCTTGAAATCCACAGTCACACCCTTGGAATCGGTAATGCGTCCATCATCCAGTATCTGCAGAAGAACATTAAATACATCCGGATGTGCCTTTTCAACCTCATCAAACAGAATAATGGAATACGGATTGCGACGCACAGCCTCGCTCAGCTGTCCGCCCTCATCGTAGCCGACATATCCTGGAGGCGCTCCTATCAAACGGGAAACGCTGTGCTTCTCCATATATTCACTCATATCAATACGGACGATATGGGATTCACTGTCAAACAGCTGCTCCGCAAGTGCCTTGGCAACCTCAGTTTTACCGACACCGGTTGGTCCCAGAAACAGAAAGCTTCCAATCGGGCGATGCTCATCCTGAATCTGAGCCTTACTTCGCAAAATGGCATCACTGACAAGCTCCAGTGCGTTATCCTGTCCTATGACACGTTTCTGTAAGGCTTCCTTCAGATGCAGGAGCTTCTGACGTTCACTTTCCACCAGACGGCTGACCTCCACACCGGTCCAGCGGGATACGATTTTCGCAATCAGCTCCTCGTTGACGGTTTCCTGAATAAGGGCATCTTCCTTCTGTTTGTCGGATTGTTCGCGAATCAGCTTCTCCAGATGCGGTATCGTCGCATACTGCAGCTTGGCGGCATCCTCATAACGTGCTTCATTCTGTGCCTGCTCCAGATCCAGCTTTGCCTTCTCCAGACGAACCTTGGCATCCTTGCTTTCCTCCAGCTCTGCCTTTTCATCCTCCCACTTTGTATACAGGGAGTCCTTTTCCGCCTGCAGCTGTGCAAGCTCTGTACGAATATCCTCCAGACGCTCCTTCGCCTTTTTATCTTCCTCTTTCTTTAATGCGGTTTCTTCAATCTGCAGCTGCATGATTTTTCTCTGCAGCTCATCAAGCTCCTGCGGCATAGACTCCATTTCCACCCGCAGTGTGGCACATGCCTCATCGATTAAATCAATTGCCTTATCCGGCAGAAACCGGTCGGTTATATAGCGGTTGGACATCGTTGCTGCGGCAAGAATCGCCTCATCCAGAATCTTCACACCGTGATATGATTCAAAGCGGTCCTTTAAGCCACGCAGGATGGAGATGGTATCCTCCACGCTGGGCTCCTGCACCATAACTCGCTGGAACCGCCGCTCCAAAGCCGCATCCTTTTCAATATACTGTCGGTATTCATTGAAGGTGGTTGCCCCGATACAGCGCAGCTCGCCTCGTGCCAGCATCGGCTTCAGCATATTTCCGGCATCCATGCTGCCCTCTGTTTTACCGGCACCGACAAGATTGTGAATTTCATCGATAAACAGAATGATATTTCCTTCTGCCTGCTTCACTTCCTCCAGAATGGATTTCAGACGCTCCTCAAATTCACCACGGTATTTCGCACCCGCAATCAGAGAACCCATATCCAGCTCAATCAGCTTCTTTTCCTTCAGAGACTGTGGAACATCGCCCTTCATAATACGCCATGCAATACCTTCCACAACCGCGGTTTTACCAACACCCGGTTCACCAATCAGCACCGGATTGTTTTTTGTCTTACGGGACAAGATCTGAATGACACGGCGGATTTCATCATCCCGTCCGATAATTGGATCGATTTTACCGTTTTTGACATCCTCCACCAGATTACGTCCGTATTTACTCAACGCCTCCAGATTGGCCTCCGCATTCGGTGAATCCATCTTCTTACCGCCTCTGCGCTTCAGCTCCTCATCCTTGCAGGTCTTTTCATTCAGATGGAATTCCTTAACAAGCTGCTTGGATATATAGGACTTATTAAACATCAACGCAATCCAAACACTGGCAACACTCAGATAGGTTTCCTGAATACCGGCACTCCACTGCTCCGCCCTGGAAAAGGACTGAGCAACCTCGTTTGACAGCTGTGGATTGACATTGCTGCTGGTTGCCACTCTGTTCATTTCCTGATCGATCAGCGTCAGGGCTCTTGTCTTATCTATATTCAGGCGCTTGAATAAGCCATCCAGCACATCATGTTCAAAGATGGCCTTCAGCATCTGGATGGTGTCAACGGTTGTATGCTGATACGATTTGCAGATTTCCACTGCCTGCATGATAATCTCCTGCAGCTTTTCACTCATTTTATCAAAGTTCATACGATCACGCTCCTTTTTAGCACTCTCACTCTTTGATTGCTAATGCTATTATAGCACAGTTTTTAGCACTGTCAACACTTGAGTGCTAAAAAAGAGAAAGTATAGCAAAAAAGTAGGAATATCTGAGCTTTCGTATTCTTCCTTCTGCTATGTGTCTGCGGTAAACTGCAAATACAGTTAGCCTAAAATTGCAATCGAAAGAAAATGAAGGTCAGTGAATTCTGATCGCAGAAATCATAACAGTTCGTTTTGTATACTCCTTTAGTAGCTGCGATTCTTTCCAACAGATATTCTCTCATATATTATATATACGCTGACCCTGTGTTTTTAAGTCCCTTCTAAATATGCCAGTCGTTTGATATAAGATACAGGTATTGAAAAAAAGCAGGAAATATACCTGCTTTCAACATCATCAAAAGATATATAGGATAGCGCTGCGCATTTTCTTTTAAAACAGGCTTATCAAACAAACCACCTGTTTTCTTAATCGTTAAGATACTTCTTGATTTCCTGCATGTGATGGATTCTGGCATAAGCCTTGCTCTGATCCACGCCATAACGATCATCTGCATAGGCAAGCACGCGCATACCGGCAGCATTACCTGCCGCTATCCCATAGCTGCTGTCCTCTACAGCAATGCATTCCTCCGGCTTCACCTTCAGCTTTTTTGCGGCTGTCAGATAAATTTCGGGATTAGGCTTACTTTCATGAAACATCTCACCACTCAGCAGCTCATCAAAGCAGCCAACCAGATCACAGACATTCTCCATCGTCTGAATCTGATGCATGGCCGAGCTGGATGCAACTGCCGTTTTATAGCCGTGCTCCCGCAGCCAGATCAGCGTTTCCTTTACTCCCGGATTCAATACCTCATCATACCCAAATGCATGAAGCTTACAGTAATCATCCAGCTTTTCCTTAAATTTTTCCATCGGCCAGTCCATATGCATGACCCGCATGCTTTCAGTATATGTATACGTATAGGAGCTGCCAACCAGAGAATGCATAAAAGCATCATCCACCTCTGTCCCATAGCTTTTATAAAATCCTCTCAGCTGCTCCAGGTTTTTTGGTTCACTATCCACCAGCACCCCATCCATATCAAATATTACGGCTTTGATCATAATCTACCTTCTCCTTTTCCTTGCTAATCACCAGTATATCGGGACAATTCTGCTTATTATGCATCGTAATTCTGCACACGCTGAAGCAGCGGCTTTGCAACGCAGCACTCCATGCCAGCAGTGCTTCACTTTCTTCTCTGTTGCAGGCCTGTCCCCAATACAATACCAGAATCAGAATACCATGCTTTTTCAACAGATGCAATGCTTTTGTGGCCGCGCAAAGAGACGTTTTTCGCCTGGTCATGATTTCAGGATCCCCATGCGGCAGATATCCGAAATTAAAAATGCCGAGATCCAGCGGCTCCCGGATATAGATATCACAGCATTCATGTGAATCCAGAATCAGAGTGGCCTTCCCTTCCAGCTGTGCACTCTCCAGCTTTTCTCTGGTCTGCACATACGCCTGCGGCTGAATATCGAATGCATAAATATGAGAACAGTTTTTCTGCTGGGCTAGAAACAGCGTATCGTACCCCTGCCCCATGGTAAAATCCGCACAGATGCTGTTTTCTGTTAATTGGCTCTTCATGATATCATGAACGATTTCAACAACTTTTTTCATGTAATCTCCTTTTTTCATCACTGCATTCATTATATAATAGCAGTAAGGAGAATGCTATGAAAACAATAAACGATTCCCAAATACAATCTGTATTACAGCTCTTTTCAACCATTCATAAGGAAGCATGGCTGGTGGGAGGCTGTGTGCGTGATATGCTGATGGGGCGGGAGCTGCATGATTATGATATCACAACGGATGCCACGCCGTATGAGGTGATGGCGCTGTTTCAAGAAAAGGGCTACCGCGTCATACCAACCGGACTGAAGCATGGTACTGTAACCGTTCTTGTACAGGATGAGCCCATCGAAATCACAACCTATCGTACAGAAAGTGCCTATACCAATCACCGCAGTCCAGAAGCAGTCCGCTTCACCCCGGATATCGATGAGGATTTAAAGCGGCGGGATTTCACAATGAATGCCATCGCCTGGCATCCGAAGCGGGGCTTTCATGACCCTTACCATGGACAGGCAGACATCGCCAAAAAAACCATACGCTGTGTCGGAAAGGCTTCCGAAAGAATGCAGGAGGATGCTCTGCGTATTCTTCGTGCCCTGCGCTTTCACTGTACACTGCACTTCACCATTGAGGAAGAAACGGTGCAGGCTATACGCACCCATGCCCATCTGCTGTCCTATATCTCCAGAGAACGCATTCGGGAGGAATTCAACCGTATCCTGCTGCAGGATTATCCGGATACGCTGCAGCTGTTAAAGGAAATGCGGGTGCTGGATACGATTGCGGCAGGCTATACGAAGCTGATGAATAAAGAACAGAACAATCCCTGGCATATATATGATGTATTCACGCATACCGATGTGGCACTGAACCATACGAAAGGGATGGCGTTGGAAGGCAAGCTGGCCATCATTTTCCATGACACGGGAAAGCCGGCCTGTGAAACTCTGGATGCAGACGGCATCTCCCATTATTACGGACATGCGCAGAAATCTGTTGAGCTTGCCCGCTGCTGGCTGAAAAAGCTTCACTATGACAATCGGACCATACAACGCGTTTTACGCTGCATTGCATATCACGATTACAATCTCACACCGAAAAAAAGCACTTTGCGCAGATATCTTTCAAAATTTGATAATCAGCTGGAGGATGCCTTACTGGCCCTGGAAGATCGGAAG
>OLDY01000353.1_pt1 | contig 10137 bp, 10 predicted proteins | sample 1602271 | NCBI WGS metagenome assembly OLDY01 (sample SAMN02675046, study PRJEB24791) | human gut metagenome, SKBSTL021 | isolation source: stool | host: Homo sapiens | place: USA | reverse complement strand
TTGTTTTTCTCACCCTCTTTTAACTTCTCACGCTTATGAATCTTGAAAAGTAAATTCTTTCTTAATGTTAACCGAGCTGATTGCAGGCTCTCCTTCTACAGTACACTTACGGGGAAAACTACTGACAATAATCAATTCCATTGAGTTCGGGCTAGCATAAACTGACAATACTTTTCTGTCAGGCACTTTAATTGTTAACCGGTGCGGTCGATTAATTACCGTCTCATCTTTCTTAATGTTAAGAAGATAGTGGGGTCGGTGTCGATACTGATATGCAAAATTAGCTTTGGTTAGTTTAAACCGCGACTTACCGGTATTTCCCCGTCCTAGATAAGCCATCTGGAATTTTCGTTGGCCATTTTCCTTTTGTTTAATAACATAGTACTCAGTATACAGTGTTTGGTGATGCCGATCTTGGTAATTAATCGTCATCCCCAAATACTTATAAGGAATTACCGGTACTACTCGACTATAACGGAAGCTAAATACCAGAAAAAGAGTACCAGCAATTATCAGCAGCACCAATATCCCAATAATCGTTCGTTTCTTATTCGGAAGCTTGAGCTGTTCCTTAATTGGCTTCTGATTATCATTATTTAATTTTGTATGGCAAACCGGACACTCAGTTGTTCCTAGAGCACTTACCTTTCCACAATTCGGACAGACCAATGCCAAAATGGGTTTAGTTAAGACGGCACCACAGTTAACACAATGATCGGCTTGATCGTCATTAACCGTATTACACCGCGGACAAATTTTCATTGATTTGAACTCTCCATCGTAAGCCTAAGATTTCAGCTTTTTATCCAAGAATGCCAGCACATTATCATAAATTGCTTGACTCCAGAAGTCGCGCTCGTGGTTAGCATTAGTGACCCGGTACGCTTCAACCTCAGCGCCAACAGACGTGAGCTTATTATCCATTTCTTCCATCTGGTGGTATGGAACTACCTTATCGGCATCCCCGTGGAACAACTGAAATGGCGGATACTGCTTTCCTTCAACCACCAGATAAAGAGGACTCATCTCATGCATAATCTCCGGCCACTTTTTCTTATCGGTACCAAATAGGCAGTATTTCAGAATATCATTTCCCGGAACCTTATCCGTATTCTTAAATGTTTCCTCAACGTCCATTGGAGCGAAACAAGAAACAACTGCCGAAACAGCATCTGACTGATCGTCGTAATCAGCAGTCTTATACTTCGGATCATCCCCCGTAAGACCAACTAACATTGCCGCATTGGCTCCCGAAGAAGTTCCCCAGATTGCAACCCGTTTTGGATCAATTGCGTATTTTTTTGCGTTTGCCCGTAAAAAGCGGATTGCTGTTTTGACATCTTCAAGAAATGCGGGGAACGGATGCCCATCTAAACAATTGCGGTGTTGCACCGTCGCAACTATATAGCCGTTCTTTACAAACTGAACTAGTTGAGGAATCTTCTCCCCAAACGTTGGTAACCGCCATGAGCTCCCCTGGACAAACACAATCAGTGGTCGTGGCTCAGTATTATATTCTTGAGGGTAACGCTGTGTCCATGGGGTTAGTACTTCAAATTTTAATGCTTGACCATCAGCCGCAGCATAGACGACATTTTCGATTAAGCGAACCTGCCCACTAAGAGTCGGGTTATTCTTAATCTCATGAATTGCCATTCTCTTCACCATCCATTGTAATAAAAGTCTTCTTAGTAATATTTAGTGCTGGATCAAACTCATACAGGATCGGCTTTCCATTTGGAACTTCCACCTGGTCGATTTGATCATCAGGAATTTGATCAAGGTACTTAATTAGTGCTCGTAATGAACTCCCATGAGCAACAATTAACTGGTTCTTACCATCCATCAACCGTGGAGCAATCTGGTCTTCCCAATATGGCAATAACCGTTTTTGAGTCATTGCTAGACTCTCACTGTACGGCATCTTTACGCCAAGGCGATCATACCGCCGATCATGTTGCCGATGCTTCAACTTTGGCGGAACTTCACTGTATCCCCGGCGCCACCGATGCAATTGATCTGCGCCGACCTCTTCCTTAACCTTGGCCTTATTTAAACCGCTAAGGGCACCATAATGACGTTCATTTAGTCGCCAGGTTTTATGAACCGGAATGTAAAGCTGATCAATTCTTTCCAGAATAATGTTCATCGTCTTAATTGCTCGTGACATATAAGAAGTATGGGCATCATCAAATTGAATTCCCATTCTTGCTAATTCATCACCAACCATCTGTCCCTGTTCAATTCCCTTTTCAGTTAGCGGAACATCTGTCCATCCTGTGAAAATATTATCGCGATTGGCCTGACTTTGGCCATGACGAACTATTACTAACTTTGCCATTCTTAGCCACTCCTTTGCCTCTATCTATGATACAGCAATTGTGTACAATTGAACAGGATCGGGTAATGGCGTTTTTGGGTTTAATCCAGGAATAGAATAAAAATAAGGGAAAGTACCTTTTCAGCCGTTAATTCAACGTTGCATCGCACTGTCCCTTATTTTTTATCGCTAATTCAAACTGAACGAAAATTCAATATCACGGTCAGCTGGAATATGATATTGCTCCTCAACATCAGCACCCCAGCTATCAATTCCACCGACACCACGAACTGCTCCGGCAACTACTAGAACTGTCCGCCGAGCCAATGGCAATTCTTCAATGTGGGTTGCCGATTCAAGCTCTTCTGCGGTGTATGGTAAGCAACTGAAATTAAATGGCTTATCTACTTGACTGACCTTCAGGGAGAACGGTTCTGTTGAATGGTCAGCGTTATTTTCGGTTATTTCCCGGGTAATTTTTAGTTGCTTAGTTTCCATATGCATCCCATTTTCTTGAGGAACTAAGTACTTAGCAACAGGAAGACCATCAACATGGTATTTCCCGTGTTCAGCACCAGCCATTCGGTCAGGATAGGTTTCACCAGATAGCCCTTCATAGTCAAAGCCAGTCGCTGCGGTTGGCATAATAAAACGAAGACCAAAGACAGGTAAACTAGGAAGATCCTGATGACCAAAGTAATGAGCCTTAATCTTAATTTGACCGCCAGCAGTTACTGTATAAGTTACGGTAACCTTGGTTGCAGGAATAGTTAACGTTTCGTAAGTGAATGTAATCGTTACTTCACTAGCAGTTTCGTTATTCGTAAATTTATTTGTCTCTGGGGCAATTGGTAAGTGATCAAATTGCTGACCATCAACGATTAACTGAGTTTGATCACTGAGACACTTCGTAAAAGTATCCGCAGCTAACCATTGTGCCGACTTAATATTAAAGCCGCTTCCCCGATCATTATCAGTGGTTGCTCGCCAGAATGTTGGCGTTGGCACCCGATAAAGCCACTCTTTACCGTTTAATTTTAGTGATTCTAGGCCGCCCTTTTCGTAACTAAAGATATAGTGGAAGCCATCACCACCAAGTCCCAGCGTTCCGTCACCGTAGATCACGTGTAATTTATTTGTGTAAGCCATAGTAATAACGTACCTCCTGCATAGCTGGTTTTGGTGTCCGATCAGCAAACATTAGACCATCACCAGAGAACTCATAATCTGAATGACGATCATCAAAGTCGCCACCATACCGCATAACCATTTGTCCACTAATTGGGTCCTTTACTTGGAGTGCTTGATCAATGAAGTCCCAAATGAAGCCTCCGAAGTATTGCGGATACTTATCAAGAAGCTTAATGTAAGAACCCATTCCACCAGCAGAGTTCCCCATATCATGCATGTATTCACATTCCATAAATGGCTTGTCTGGATTATTCTTCAAGTATTCTTCAACCTGCTTTGGTGGCAAGTACATCCAACTTTCAACATCCGATAAGTCATCCCGGTAATCATGAGTTCCGCCCTGTGGAAGGTAGTTTGCCTTATCCAGACTAGGGATCTGCTCACTATAATCATGCGTATGACAAACGCCCTCATAGTGAACTAGACGGCTATCATCATGTTCCTTATAGAATTGTTGCATTGCTACCAAATTATCCCCAGCAAATGATTCGTTACCAAGAGACCAGAAAAGAATTGCAGTATGGTTCTTAAAGTATTCATAGTTGCTTCGTGCCCGATCAACAACTACCTCTTTCCATTGAGGAACCGAACCTGGAACATTATATGATGGTTCAATTGCACCCATCTTTTGCCAAGTGGCGTGTGATTCAAGGTTATTTTCAGCCATCATGTAAATCCCGTTTTGATCACAGAGGTAATACCACGGAATTTGATCTGGGTAGTGACATGTCCGAACAGCATTAATATTATTTTCCTTAAAGGTTTGAATATCACTAAGCATGTCCTTCATCGTTACTGAACGACCACGATGATCATCCCACTCGTGACGGTTAACCCCATTAATAATGAGCCGCTTTCCATTTAGCAGGACGACATGTTCAGAACTAATTTCAATCCGCCGGAAGCCAAATTGATATGGAACTAACTCAACTAGATTGCCATTTTCATCATGGATTTCAATCAATAATTGGTAAAGGTAGGGATCGTGATTATCCCACAGATGAACATCCTTAAATTCATGCGGTTCAATCACAACTGACTCGTCAATCGATTTGGTTTCATCCAACAAAGTAATCCCATCATGGTCCTTAACCATGACATGAACGCTTCCAGCCTGTTCACCAACAAGATTAAGGTCCATTGACAATTCGCCATCACGGTAATTATCAGCAACCCGCGGCTTTAATGTAAAGTCTTCCAAGTGGGTTACGGGTTGGGCCAGTAGTTCAACGCTTCTAAAAATACCAGAGAAGCGGAACATATCCTGATCCTCAATCCATGACGCGGTACTGTGCTTAAATACCTCTACCGCAATCACGTTGTCCTCATCCTGAATATATGGGGTGAGATCAAACTCAGATGGCGTAAAACTATCTTCAGCGTAGCCAATGAAGTGACCATTCAGCCACAAGTACATTGACCGCTCTACTCCTTCAAAACGAACCCGAATTTGCTTGCCACGCAATTCATCATTCAGGTCAAAATGCTTCAAGTAAAGGCCAACAGTGTTATCTTTACCCTCGCTAAAGGAACATTCTTCAGGATCGTCCTGACTTAATGCATATGCCGGGCGACGATAGATTTTACCTTCCCATGGAATTAAGGTGTTGATGTAATTATTCTGTGCATAGTCGCTTAACTCAATTTCACTTGGAACTTCGATTTGATCAAAGTTGCTAGCGTCAAAATCGACCTTGTAAAAATCCTTAATCCTTTCCTGAGGCGTTTGGGCAAACTTAAATTGCCACTGACCATCAAGGCTCTGTTCAAAACTACTCTTGTGGCGTTGCCATTCTGCATAATTGCGGTAAAAGTGGTGGTCACTATGTGCTGGCAATTGATTAACCCGAAATGTCTCCGGATCATCCAACCATTTTATCTCTGCTTCCATCGACGAAATGCCTCCTCAAAAAATCATTACAATCTAAGTATAGCGCTTTCATTTAAACGAAGATAGTAAACTTTAACAGATTTTACTAAAAATAAAGCAGTTGTTACCTAGCAAAGGGCACAAACTGCTTACCACAATTTAACTATGTTTTTCTTCGATGTTATCAGGGACCCAACTGTAGTCCTTACTTTTGTTAATTAGTACTTTACCATGATCTGCCGAATATATTAATTCTGTATCACCCAAACTATTGTCCCAAAGCTCTACCACATCAAATTCATCATAAAGCTCGGCCAATCGCTGCAAACTTCTAGTATATCTCCGAGTAACTAAGTCAGGCCTTACACCATGCCCACCTTTGGAAACTCGTGATTGAACTCGACTAACAGCTAGTTTGGCGCTTACCAAACCTACATATTCTAAGCGCACTGCATACCCTTGTTTCTTGGCAAAGTTGATAAATTTCAAGATTCCCTTCCGACTTGAAGCAAGCGTCGTCTCCTGGATAACGTTATGTCCCGACAACAACTCTTGCTTTAACTTAGCAACAGCAACTCGCATTGCTTTTAGATTATCTAGATCAGAATGCCAATCTCTATGCATTGACTGCAAAATCTCATCCGCATTAATCAACGCATAATTCTTATCACCGCTTAGCAAAGACCTATATAGTGTGCTTTTACCTGCGCCATTCACTCCAGCTAAAATTACATACTCAGGCATTAAAGGACAAACTTCCCTTCAATGATTGGCTTTTGGACTTCTCGCAGTCTAGAATTTAATAAATCATAGAGAAACAATCTTTTACTTTCGTCCGGCTCGTTATCAGCCATCTGCTTAATTTCTGCAGGTGTTAAGCTATGGAACCAGTCATAAAATTCCGTTACTTTATCCATAATAATCATCTCCTCTACTTAACCTAAATATATATTCTCGCTAATTCTTTCATATTTCTTACACACAATAATTATACAGCAGAAACAGGCTGCTTTACTATGTAGCCCTTTATCTTATTAAACAAAAAAAGCCTTGATATATCGCTAAGAACGAAATATCAAGGCTTATCTAATTTAGTAGTGCGGCCGAGAGGACTTGAACCTCCACGGTCATAATCGACCATAAGATCCTTAATCTTACGCGTCTGCCAGTTCCGCCACGGCCGCATATCAACCAACTAATATTATTATAGCAAGATCCCTATTCGTTGGCAACAACTTTTTTTAATTTTTTAGGATAAAATGGTGACCACACCGTCGGCAGACATAACGAGCAGTGTTAAACCGCCGTTGACGCGCAATCCTAATCCCACATCCAGTACACTGGTAGTACCAATAATGGTGGGTACTTCGCCTGGTTTTTGCTTTACTAGTTGCTGGAGCATAGCGTGAACCACCAACCTTGACCAATAAGTGACGAAAATCAGCACTTCGATGACGGTAATCATGTCCGGTTAAGTGAAGGTGGTAATGACAAAGTTCATGGAGCACTACCTGCTTTAAGTTAGCTAAATCAAACTCGGTATACATTAGTGGATTAATATCAATATGGTGATCATTTAAGTGATAACGGCCACCAGTTGTCCGTAAGCGGAAATTAAAGAAGATTTGATGCTCAAATGGTCGGTGGAAACTTTCCATCGACCATTTTTCAGTTAACTTTTGTAATTGTTGATTATTCATTAGCCTCATCTTGAGGGGCAATCATTGTTAGTTGGATCCGTTGGCGCTTAAGATCAACGTCATCAATCCAAACATCAACAATATCACCAACCGAAACCGCTGAGCGTGGATCCTTAATGAATTGCTTACTCATTTTGGAAACGTGAACAAGGCCGTCATGCTTTACACCAATATCAACAAAGGCACCAAAGTCGACAACGTTTCTCACCGTTCCCTGGAGCTTCATCCCCGGCTTCAAATCATCAATCTTCATGACATCCTGGCGAAGTAATGGTGCCGGCATCGAATCACGTAAGTCACGACCTGGTTTTTGAAGTGATGCAATAATATCCTTAACCGTTTCTTCACCAGCAGTTTCCGTGGTGAAGTCATTAACATTAATCTTCTTTAATTGCTTTTCAGCAGCGTCGGAGCCGAGACTATCAACATTAATCTCAGCAGTTTTCATAATCTTCTCAGCAATCGGATAGCTTTCTGGGTGAACATCCGTGTTATCAAGCGGGTTATCGCCATTAACAATCCGTAAGAACCCAACGGACTGTTGATAAGCTTTCGGTCCTAAACGTGGAACATCCTTCAGTTGCTTCCGGTTAGTGTATTTACCATGTTCATCACGGTATTTAACAATGTTCTTCGCGGTGGTCTTGTTTAATCCAGAAATCTGGGTTAACAGTTGGTAACTTGCGGTATTCAGGTTAACCCCCACTCTGTTAACTGCCCGCTCAACAACCGCATCAAGCTCACCAGCTAATTCCTTCTTTGGTAAATCATGCTGGTATTGACCAACCCCGATTGCTTGCGGCTCGATCTTAACGAGTTCTGCCAGTGGGTCTTGAAGACGACGACCGATGCTGATGGCACTCCGTTGTTCAACGTAAAGATCCGGAAATTCATCCCGTGCTTCCTTGCTTGCCGAATAAACGGAGGCCCCTGCTTCGTTCACAATCACATAGTAAACCGGCCGTTTGATCTTCTTGAGGGTGTTCACAACAAACTGTTCAGATTCACGACTAGCAGTCCCGTTACCAATTGCGATCATTTCAACATGGTATTTTTCAATTAAATCGATTAATTGTCCTTCAGCCTTTGCCCGCTCTTCTTCTGGAGCCGGCTTGTGGGGATAGATAACCGCCTTAGTGAGGAACTTCCCGTTTTCGTCCAGTACAGCTAACTTACAACCAGTCCGGTAAGCAGGATCAAAGCCCAGAACAACTTTCCCCTTAATCGGTGCCTGCATTAATAAGTGATAAAGATTTTCACCGAAGACCTTAATTGCTTGCTGATCAGCGTCTTCTGTTAATTGACGACGAATTTCCCGTTCAATTGCTGGTCCCAAGAAGCGCTTGTAAGAGTCTGTATAGGCATCCTCAATTAATTTAACCGCGGCGTTTTCCTTGCTTGTCCGAATCAACCGGAAATGAAGATAATTCAGGACCGCATCATCATCAACGTTAACTTTAACGTTCAAAATGCCTTCCTTTTCTCCCCGGTTAATTGCTAACACTTGGTAAGAACTTAAATCCTTTACGAGACTTGTAAAGTCATAGTATTGTTCATACGTTTTTAGTTCGTCCTTTTCCTTACCATTACGCTTTACAGCGGTCACTAATTGGCCGTGTTGTCCCATAAAGTTCCGCAACCAGCTCCGTACAGTTGACATTTCACTAATTGCTTCAGCCAAAATTTCGTGAGCACCATTCAATGCATCCTCAACAGTCTTAACGTCATCGTTTAGGTACTTCGCTGCTTCAACTTGCGGATCGGTATTGGGATAAGTTAATAACCAATTAGCAAACGGTGCCAGGCCATGCTCCCGAGCAACTTGAGCCTTTGTTTGCCGTTTTTGCTTATATGGCAAGTAAAGATCTTCAACGGTCTGCAGCTCAGTTGCCGCTAAAATTTGCTTCTCCAGAGCAGGAGTCAGCTTACCAGCTTCCTTGATTTTATTAATAACGGTTTGCTGACGATCAAGCAGTGTCGTGGCGTGCCGATATTGGTCATGAATTTCTTGAAGCTGCACTTCATCCAGTGTCCCGGTCGCTTCTTTCCGGTACCGGGCAATGAATGGGATGGTGTCCCCCTCATCCATTAACTTCAAAGCTGCTTTAATTTGTGATTCATGCAGTTTTGGGAGTTGCTTGCTTACTAATTTAATCGATTTTTCGTCCATACAATCCTCCGTCAGTAGTTTTACCGCCACCAAGTATCAGCGGGATTAATTGGCTGGTGACGCTTATGTTGTGTTCGCTTGTACCAGTTTTCAATTGTCGTTGCTGCCTGTGAGTCAACATTTTTTCCTTCCAGGTAGTCATCAATTTCCTGGTATGAAACCCCCAGAGCCTTCTCATCAGGCAACATTGGCTTATCGTCTTCCAGATCAGCAGTTGGTACTTTCTCGTACAGGTGTGCTGGCGCATTTAAGTATTCTAACAATGCCTTGCCCTGGCGCTTATCTAACCCGGATAATGGTGTGATGTCAGCACCGCCATCCCCAAATTTAGTATAGAAACCGGTAACTGCTTCAGCTGCGTGATCCGTACCAACAACCGCACCACTGTATTCACCAGCAATTGCATATTGAACAATCATCCGTTCACGAGCTTTAATATTGCCCTTATTAAAATCACTGATGTTTGCACCTGCTGCAGTTAATGAGTCAAGCATTGCATCGGTTGACGGCTTAATGTTAACTCGCATCATCTTATCAGGATGAATAAACTGGTCAATTGCCATCATCGCATCAGATTCGTCCGCTTGTTCACCATATGGCAACCGGACCGCAATAAATTGGTATTCCTGATCGCTAGTTTCTTGGCGAAGCTTTTCCACTGCCAATTGTGATAAACGACCAGCTAATGATGAATCTTGACCGCCAGAAATCCCCAGAACCAAGGTTTTCATCCCCGTCTTTTTGAGGAAACTAGCTAAAAAGTCAACCCGCCGTTCAATCTCAGTCGCTGGATCGATTTTCGGCTGGACATGAAGAGTTTTAATGATTGTTTCTTGTAAACTAGTCATCTTTTTTCCTCCTAATTACCAAGAGTCTTTACATACTC
>OLDY01000347.1_pt1 | contig 10267 bp, 8 predicted proteins | sample 1602271 | NCBI WGS metagenome assembly OLDY01 (sample SAMN02675046, study PRJEB24791) | human gut metagenome, SKBSTL021 | isolation source: stool | host: Homo sapiens | place: USA | reverse complement strand
CTCACGGCAGCAATTTCAGTGCTTTCAGCGATGGGCGTGCAGGCATGTCCGCTTCACTGACATCTTTTCCGACACGTTCCGCCTGATTTAGCACTTTCTCTGGAAATTCCACTGGCATATCATAGCCTTTCACAATGGACATGATATCTGTTCCCGGATCATTGATGTGCCCGATGATCTCCACGACTTTTCCCTCCGGCTTCATATTTTCCCCGCCGTAGGACGTCAGTTCTACCACTACCTTGTGTCCGGTCATCGCTCCTTTTTCTTTGCCTGCCGGAATATAAATATCCTTCAAAAATCTCTGATTATCCGGTCGTACAAATCCAAAACTTTTGCTCTTCTCATACAAACCGATCACTTTTGTCGTTCCATGAGATACCACACGCACAATCTTTCCTTCTTTTCGTCTTCCCTCCGGTGACTTGGTGATCAGAAATTCCACTTCATCTCCCTGAAATGCACCGTTGATATTCTCTTCCGGAATAAAAACATCCTCTTCATCTTCCCTGAGCACAAATCCGAAGCCGCGAAGATTCGCCTGAAATATTCCTTTTAAATACTGAGGCTGTCCTTTGACATATTTTCCTTTCTTGGAAACATAAATCTTACCGTCAGCCTCAAGCGCCTCCAATACCTCTTTCAATTCGTGTCTCTGCTCTCTTGGAATCTGCAGAAGCATGGCAATCTCCTTCAGCTTCATCGGTACATAAAGATCGTCACAGATCAGATCATAGATCACCTTTTTGCGTTTCTCAAATGTATGTTCCATTCGTTCACCTTCTTTCATACTTAGTAGTTCCTTTTTTTATATCCTCTATTCGACTTCCGTCAATTTTTCATAAAAGAAAAACACCCTATTTTTGCATAGAGTGTTTTATCGCTTTCTCTTAGTTAAATACTTTCAGATTCAGCACTGCTGCAAGTACTAAAAATAAAATAGCAAGAAACTTGGTAGACTTCACAAGAGCGCCTTCCATAGAACGACCTTTATTCTGTCCCCAATAAGAATCTGCCGCACCACTGATCGTTCCAAGTCCTGCGGATTTTCCTTCCTGAAGAAGAATAATTGCTGACAACGCAATACAATCTATTACAAAAATAATCATTAACACAATTTTTAAAATATCCATACGTTCACACCTCCTGTGGATAACCTTTTATAGTCTAACACAAAACCTGCAATTCTGCAATAGATTTACGTGATAAAAATGGCGGATGAAACCAATTATTTCATCCACCATCTCATTTTTTCAGGCTTTTACAATCCTGTTTATTTTTTCTTTCTTCTGATAATCACTACTGCGCCGACAGCTGCTACTGCTGCCACCAGAAGTACTGCCCACATGATCACATTGGCATTGTCTCCTGTCTGCACACTCTGAGAGTGTGAACCGGATGTACTTCCATTGTTATGACTTCCGCCGTTATTGTTTCCACTGTTGTTGTCATTTCCGCCGTTGTTATCATTTCCGTTGTGATCGTCGTCCGGATCCGGGTTTGGATTTGGATCCGGATCCGCTTTTTCTCCTCTGACCAGAACTTTCACATCAGCTTTGGCTGTTGCTCCGTTTGTATCTGTCACCTGAATGGTCACGATCACATCGGTATCATTTTCCGGTGTTGTTACCTTTCCATCCAGTCCGATGATTCCTTCCGGATTCACTGCCACGATCTCGATCTTACTTCCTTCCGGAACTTCCGGCAGAACCAGTCTTTCTGTTCCTGCTTTCACTTCTGATGGAATCTTATTGTTTGCCAGGATGTCGTTTAAGATTTCCTGTGCACCCGGAACGTGCGTTTCTTCTGTCAGTTTTGCCTGCACCAACATCCGTGCATTTCCTTCGTCTTCTCCGACATCACCTGCTGTGAAATAATATTCCAGTGCAGAAGCCGGTCCTGTATAGAATACTTTTCCGCTCTCTTTGTCAAATGAAGCAATCTGACTGTTTTCTCCCATCAGAACTTCCGTTCTCTGCAGCTGTTGAGGTGTCAGTACCTCATTTAAATCTGTCCAGTACTTTTCACCGTCATATTTCCGTTTTAACTCGATCGTCTGCGGAGATAACTGTAAATCCAGAGCCTTTCCTGACTCTGTCCATGCCAGATGATTCTCTGCACAATACAATGTTTTCAGGTTTGAAACATCTCCAAACTGCAGCAGTGACAGGTTATTTTGGTTTCCATAAACACTTTCCGGCGCAGCACTGTCCATCTTAAGACTGGTAAGCTGGTTGTTGTTAAAATTTAAGTATGCAATATTTTCTTCTGCCCCGATCAGATTTGTGATCTGGTTGTTTTCCACACTGACCTGTTTTGCTGTTCCGAAACGGAACTCTCCGGATAACTGATTATTTCCTGCAAGAACCGTTTTTAATGCAGTTGCTTCATCCACGATCAGTTCTGTCAGACTGTTATTTGCTGCGTTAAATTCCTCCAATGCTCCCAGACCTGAGAGTGAAATCTGCTGCAGGTTGTTATTCTGACAATGGAGTGTTTTTAAATTTCCAAGTCCTTCTACGAGAAGGCTTTCCATTCCATTACTGTCTGCCTGAAGCACTTCAAGAACCGCTGCCGGTCTTGCATCCAGTGTATGCAGCTGATTTCCATAACAGCTTAATGCTCGCAGTGAAGTCAGGCCTGTCAGATCCAGATCTGTAAGATGATTATTTTCAATCCGTACTTCTTCCAGACTTCCAAGTCCTGTCACATGAAGCTCTGAAAATGTACTATTTTGAGCATACAGCTTTTTCAGACTGCTGCATCCTGTCACATCCAGCACGGAAGCCGCATTTCCGTTTACTTTCAAAATCTGCAGAGATGACAGATCTTTTACCGGTGTAAAATCCCCAATCGCATTTTGGCTGACATCCACGCGCTGCAAATTCCGGAAATTCTCCACACCTTTTAAATCGGTAATTCCTGCATTCGGCATTGCCAGTTCTTCCACTTCCATGCACTCTGCTTCCGACAGGCTTCCATTTCCATCTTTGTCGCAGGTTCCTGCAAATGTCAGTATCACCTGATCCGGAAACTGTTCTGCAGAAAGTTCAATTTCTCCCGCCGGTGCTGCTTCCGGCACCTCTTCATTCTCTGGTTCTGTCTCCGGCTGTTCAGGAGTTTCCGGTACCTGAGGTGTCTCATTTTCCGGTGTCTTATCCTCTGTTTCTTCTATTGTTTCTACAGCCTGCGCTTTGATCGTATACAGATCGCTGCTCATCGTTCCTAAAATCATTCCGGACATCAGCAGGTACGCAGTTAATTTCTTTATTTTCATCTTTTTCCCTCCTACTATCTACTGTGCCATAGTGACTAATTCCACTGTTTCTGAACGGAGAGATTCAATTCCTCTCTCATTTACTGCAGTTACATAAACCTGATATGTAGTAAGCGGGGTCAGCTCCTGAATCGTCTGATTCATTTCTTTTCCTTCCCATACCATCTTACCATTTGCATACACACGGTATGTACATCCCGGTTCTTCCGCAGCCCAGCTGATATTTGCAGAAGACGAAGATTTGCTGTCAATTCTCACGTCGCTTGGAGCTTTCGGTGTTTCCCAGTTGTCCTGACTCTGCGCTCCGATCAGGTAATACCAGGAACCTGTTCCATACTCTACCCCATCTTTTCTTGCTGCTGCCCGCAGAATTGTATTTTTCTCGACTGTAATCGGTCCTTCATATTTTTTAGCGGACTCAGAAACTTCTTTATTTTTCTCAAATGGCTGACTGCCGTCCAGAGTATAATAAATCTCTGCTCCTTCACCTGCTGTCAATGTCACCTGCTGTGCAGAATCATATTGTCCGGAAACAACATCTGCGCTTACCTGAATATCCATTGCCGTAAAGGATACTTCTGCTGCTTCAGATTCATTGCCATATCTGTCCACAGCTTTTACCTGAACTGTATACTCACTGCCGACTTCCAGCGGATCTAAAATCAGTGCAGTCTGTGTAACTTCACGGGAACCAACCTGTTCTCCGCCTTTACTCCAGCTTACTTTGTATTTTTCGACTCCTGTATTATCTACTGACGGAAGGAAACGAATTTCTGCTTCCGATGCCTTCGGAGATACGACTCTCAGATTGCCCGGCACAGTTGGTGCTTCTTCATCTTTGATCACCACATCCCCTGTTTCGCCCATTACTTCCAGCTCTACAACGTGGTTTGTATTTCCTTCTGTACTTCCGTTCATATATACGCGGATGTATCCCGCATCAAAATGTTCTCCATCTTTCGGCAATGGTGTTTTTGTGTCCGGATCTAACCAAGATACACCTTCACCATACACTTTCATGTTTTTTCCATCTTTTGTCTCGATGTATTCTTCTTTTTCGCCTTTTGGAAGTTTGTGTGTCTCTCCTTGTGTTCCACTTAAAGATGCCGGCCACTCTCTGTCTGCATCCCGATTTCCGTTCCAAAGCACCAACGTTTTAGTAGGATCAAAGGAACTGTCCGGTGACAGAAGTACGACGGTATCATGATATTTACGCGTTCCATTCCAATACCGATACAGGTTCACTTCCTCGACATGATGTAACCCACCAAGATCTACCTGCAGCCATTGTGCACCTCCGTTATTTCTGCCAGGATCTGAGTAGTTATCAGGATTCGTCTTATTTCCATCTACAGCATCGTCTCTTCTGGAAGCTTCACTTGCATCTTCTGAAAAGCTCACATTTTTGCCTCTTGCCAGATTGGTTCTCTCAGATTTGATCGGCTCATCTTCTATTTTCTGTGCGTCTTCATCATATACAAACTCCAGGCCTGTGATAGAAAGATCAACCCATCCATTTGTCTGGATCGTGATAACTGCTTTTCCTGTTTCTTCGTTAAATTCTACTTTTGGTTCTGTGTACTGTGGCTGTCCGTCTGTGTCCGGCTGCTGTCCCTTTACAACCTTCACTTCTGGTTTTTTCGCCAGTTTTGTCAATTCAAATGTAGTGGTACGCAGTTCATTATCTTCCGGAGACAATTTTCCTTCCGGTGCGTTTACCACATTGTACTTATTCATATATTCATATACAGATAACTTTCCATCGATTGTAACTTGTCCCGGCGAAAAATCACCTGTCCACTTCAAGCCGAATTTATTATCAAAAATAATCTCATCTTTATTTACCCTGTAGTTATTCAGCGTGATATCCATCGCTGTTCCGTCTCCGGATTCATTCATGATCATAAATTCGTGAGGCTCCATCTCTACTTTCAGACGTGCGCTTTCTTCTTCCCCTTCCAGAGGTAAAATTGCATGCTGCTTTTCATTTGTATTAACTTTATTGTTGTAGAGATACCATGTGCCCTCCCATTTGTCAGCAAATGCATTTCCTACATATTCGATCGGATACAGATCTTTGAAATACTTCTGTTTTGCCTGTCCGGACAGATTCTTGTCTTTGACATCCAGTACATTCGGAGGGGTTACGCCCAGTTTGTCTGCTTCCTGAATCAGTTTTTTTGTTACTTCCGCTCTGCTTCCCCATGCCGGAATAACCGGAATAATGCCATAACGTCCTGTTTCATAAATCTGGAATCCTGTCGGTTTTCCGGATAAACCACTGTAAAAATCAGAACTTACATTTCCATAGAGCACTGCTTTGGTCTCTTCCATAATTTCCTTTTTGGAAGGTGCCGGATGATTGACAATGTAACGGAACAGTTCTGTCAGGACATGGGTATTTGCCGGACTGTTCGTGTTGCTTGTTCCATATACGATTTCCGGGAACTCAAACGTGTAGATCACACCACCGCCCAGATAGGTGCTCATCATTTGCATTCCAAGCAATGCTTCCGGTTCTCCACAAAGTCTCTGCCAGTTGTTATAGCTTCCAGCTCCTTGCCAGAGTTTTGAGAACTGCTTGTCCCATGCCCAGGTATCAGAAAGCATTCCCCAGCCTCCGGTATATCCTGCCAGCCAGCTTCCCTGGAAGAAACTACTTGTTTTCAAATCATCCGGTTGATTTGAACTTGTGTTCTTATAGATCAAATAGAATGCATCTCCGTGTTTTTCCAGTGCCTTTTTCATATTTGCATTGCTGACAATATTCGTCACTGTAGAACCGTGATCCTGATCTGACCATACAAAGAATCCACCGAATCGGTCAGCAATCTCCAGCATCTTAGCGCTTCCTTCGCATGGAGGATGAATACCTGCCCAGAAGTTCTCTGTATTGAACACACCCTGCATATTCGGATACATACGGTACATCAGATCCAACCAGCCGTAATCCATATCCGCTGTAATATTGTACTGTGTTCCTCCATTTTCCGGAGTTGCAGCTGCTGTCAATCCAAGAAGCATAATCGGCGCTCCCTGTTCATAGGCAATCTGCAGCCCATGTTCATGGAATGCCTGCAGATAAGCCTGACCGATATGATCCGGTGCAAACTGTCTGAGGTTATTTGTATGCAGCAGCAAAACGTTATTCTCTTTCAAATCATCCGGAATCGCATTCCATCTTCCGTCTACTGTGTTAGAACCCTGTAATTCTGGTCCTTCTTCCTGTCCGATCCGATACACATCGTTGGAATACGCTGTTGCGATCATCATCGGGTGTTCGTTATCGATCACACGTCTTGGACCATCCTGTGACTGTACATCCTGCTCCTTTTCATATCCATAAATACCCAGTTCCATGAATTTTACTGCGGCACCTGTTGGATTCTCTGTATACACTCTGATATAACGTGCCTCTTTTGTTGTTCCAAGCTCTGTGGCCCCAAGTCCATTCTTGTTTTCATAATCCATATAGAACCACTGTCCGCCCATCGCTTCTTCGTATGGCTTTGAAACATTCTCCGGCTGTTTCACCCCATCCGGAAGTGTCGGATTTCCTTCATAATAAACGATCTGACCGTCCGATAAATCCTCTTCGTTTCCAATCACAATGGCAGTATTTTTATAAGAAATCTTGGTTCCTTTCAGACGTTTTCCCTGACCACTCGGATTTCCATTTCCGATTGTCGCCTGTCCATCATATACCTGTCGTTTCAGATTGATGACTTCCAACGGATAGGATGCGCCCAGATCCACCTGTACCCACACACCGTTTTTTCCTTCTGCAGTGCTGGTGACTTCTGTTCCCTGTTCCTGATAATTCTCCCAGTTGTTTCCCTCTTTATTACCTGTAGCATCATGCTGCAGATAATATTTGTCACCGTCGGTTAATAAATCCGCATTTTTCAGATCCATATTTTCCCCGACTGTGACTTTGACATCCTTTTCCTCTGCCAGATTGACCAGTGGCGGCGCTTTTTTTGCATCTGCCGCATCTGCACGGACTCCTGTTACCCCAAATGCCGTCAGCACAAGCGCCATGCATGACAGTCCGAGTAATCTGGCTTTGCTCCCTTCTTTTCTGGTTTTCATCCTCATTTTCCTCCTTTTCTTCCACATGAAAGTAAAACCAGAAAATACTTTATTTTTTTCTGGTTCCTTACATGTCTGGGATTTTCCCGCTTGAATTCTAGAGTACTATACTGTTCCCTCCTTTAATATGGAATATATTTACCAGAAATTGTACTTTCTTTACTATCACAATAGATTTTGCTCATTTATTTTGTCTATTTTTTACATTTTACGTTTTCACATCAAATTTTTACGGTAATTTTTCAATCATTTCTGCCAATGTTTCTTCATCGAATCCTGATTTTCTGTCCAACGTAGATCATGTTCGGATCTGCAATTCCATTCCATGCTGCCAGTTCCAGATAAGTTGTTGCAAAACGCTTTGCAATCTCTGATAAAGTATCATTTTCCTGCACAACATAATATTCCGCCTGAGCCTCATTTTGACTCAACTGCCTGTTTACTTCCCTTTGAACAGCATCCGGATCGTATCCCATATCACACAGCTTCTTTCTTCGTTCTTCACCGTTTGCATATTTTCCTTGTATCACTTCCCCGGCAACTTCCTCAATACTTTTGGACGGCTGCCCTGTCACGCCCTCTGCATACTTTGGTCTTGCATAGCCACGAATCTGCCCCCATCCCACCGGAATTTGCCTTCTCGCCACTGCCTCATTATAATTTCCTTCTATCACTGTGATCATTTGTCCTGAAACAGACTCCACGTATCCAATGTGATCGGAATACCCGTCATTTGGCTGTACCTGGCAATCCCAGTTATACAAAATGATATCTCCGGGCAGTGGCACTATCGTTCCATCTTCGATCCAGATCCCCTTTTCTTTAAAGATTTCGATATGCTTTTCACATCCGCATTCTGTTCCGATCAAGTCCACACATCCCGCCTGGATCGCTGCTGCAGAAACTGCGGTATCACACCACTCATCGGTATACTGCACAGCATATCCCCTTGCCAGCGGCAAGTAGGAATTATACAGATCAATAATCTGCCGGAACTTCCCGTTTGCTTCACTGTAGCCAATCCACGAACGCATCACGTTCAATACATTCTGAGCGCTTCTTCCCGATGCATTTTCATCATACTTCATTAACTGATACTGCTCGATCAGTTCCATATTTTTCTGCACATAGACGGAACTGGTCGCATACCCATCTGCCCAAATGGTTTCCAGATATCGTCCGGGTTCTGTGATTCCCTTCAGATTTTGATAACGTGGAAGCTGAAGCAGTTCAAAATATCCTTTCACCCCCTCTTCCATATTGTCAAATACCCGGAAATAATCGGAAATCACGGTTGCCGTTCCGGCTTCGTATTCCTCCCAGGTTGCCAGATTGACGGACTTCCCCTGCCATTTCGTCCCACATTTCAATCCAAAATAATTGTGATAGTCTTTCGCCAGCCTGGATTCTCCCCAGCCGGACTCCAAAATTGCCTGTGCAATGATCGGACTGCATACTTTGATTTCATATGCAGTCGCGTATTTCTTTACATATCCTGCAATTTTCTGAATAAATTCCTCTTTCTTCATCGCTCTCCCCTGCTTTCTGTATATTTCTCTGCTTTTCCATTCAAAATATCAATTGCCTGTCTGAGTACTTCTGGAATGGGCATCCCCATCAATCCCGCGTTTTCCAGAATAGACAATGCTTCATTTGCGATAAACGCAATGCACACGGCATCCCGCAGATAATTTGTCCCCATCAAAAGGTCCAAACGAACTGCGATCAGAACAAACAATAATGTCATTCCTTTTCGGCACAGCCCTTTCCAGCCCGCACGACTCTCCAATCTGCCATTTTCTGACTTCGGACTTTTCTTAAAAATCACCGGCAGAAGAATCCCGCCTGTGATCCAGTCGATTCCCATAAAAAGAACCAATGTCTGCAGTGCGATATCCCATCCGCCAAATAAAAGTGCAACTGCACTCCCAAACATTCCAAATAAACTCGTCACCATTTGCTTCATATCTATTTTCACCACCTTCAATGAAAAAGGCAGAATAGACGGCATTCTTTTCAAAGAATGTTCTACTCTGCCACTCATTTTTCTTTTCCTTTTTTCATTCGATCCGCACTCAAGGATGCTCCCTTGTTTCTGCATAATCGTCTAACACATATCTCGCATACTTTGTTGCCTGACGCTCCATCCCCATTGGGGTTAATTCCAATGCGTTGATCCACTGAAAATAATGTGTCAGTTCATGCCCTATTGTAAGCAAGATTGCCGTCAATGCACTGTCCTTTCCCCATTTTTCACATAAATCTAAATAGTCTCCTGCCGCAACCCGGATATACGGTTCCACTGTATAATCATCTTCCATACTCCAGAATGTCCCATATACCAGATCCCCGTCCATTGCCCGTATTTTCTTTTTATTTTTTATGTAGGCAACAACTCTGAGGGGAAAGAAATATTCTTTTCTCAAAAATGCCGCAAACTCTTTACATGCCCTTCGTACCTCCGGATCTATCCCACTGTCAAACCGAAGTCTGAATCCCGTCCGATGACCCTCTTCCATGAAATCAATGTTTTGTTCCCAGTTTTCTATCGTCCAAATGTGATCCATAATGTTTATCCCTTTTCATCATAAACTGCTTTCATGCCATGATACTGCATCTTTTCTTTTTGCACTCCACATAATCTGTCAATAAAAAATAAACCTATTTTTATGGCAAAGTATATTATAAACGCAAAGACTATAAGCACTTCTTGTTTTAAGTATTCTAAATCTATTTTAATCATGCACACTAAAATAATTAAGAATAGAATCAAGAACATTACCTGCTTTAATACCACATAACGATATGTATTTGTGAATTTCATATGTCTTCTCCTTACAACCATTCAGATATTTTCCCTTTTATCGTATCGATAAAATGTACTTACTTGCTTGCTCT
>OLDY01000346.1_pt1 | contig 10287 bp, 8 predicted proteins | sample 1602271 | NCBI WGS metagenome assembly OLDY01 (sample SAMN02675046, study PRJEB24791) | human gut metagenome, SKBSTL021 | isolation source: stool | host: Homo sapiens | place: USA | reverse complement strand
GTCTGACTCCGGCCTACGGCCTTCGCAGGGCCATAAGTAGGGTGTGAGGCAACAGAGGAGCATAGCGACGCATGGGGCCCACACATCACTTAGTCCCGAACGTAAGATTTCGCAAAGCGAAATCCACAGTGAGGGTAAAGTCGTTTTTTCAGGCCTCTCAACCCTTTTAAATTAGTATACTAACTATATATGAGGAACAGATTTATTACCTGCCTTAATTCACAAAAAGGATATCTATTCCATCCCTTATACAGTAATCGTAGCAATTATGGTATATGAATTACTACCAACCCAGCCGTTTGGGAAGAGATGTAATGAATACTTGTTACATAGGTTCCTTATAGTGTGTCCCCAAAAATAGAACAGGCCTGTTCTATTTTTTAAGACACATATACTAGGTCCTCAGAATTAGTACACGCCTGTTCTATTTTTAAAACACATATACTAGGTCCCCAGAATTAGTACACGCCTGTTCTATTTTTTAGGGCACATATATTAGGTACTCAGAATTAGAACACGCCTGTTCTATTTTTTAGGGCACATATATTAGGTGCTCAGAATTAGAACACTCCTGTTCTAATTTTTTATAAGGCATATATAAGCCAATCTCGTACACTTCTTTATCCTAAATTGTACAATGGTATTTTATGCCAATTAGTCAACTAAATTTAGATAGAAAAGATAGATCCCTCCGGAAAATAATTTTGGGCTCCGCGTAAGCGCAGTAGCTTCCCCACTCTCGCCAGTTTAGTAATTAGTAATACGCCAAAAGGGATACCCCCTGTTCGAAAACGACTTCGGGCTCTCCCTTATGCTAAGTTGTACAATGGTATTTTATGCCAATTAGTCAACTAAATTTAGATAGAAAAAAGATAGACCCCTCCAGAAAATGATTTCGGGCTCCGCGTAAGCGCAGTAGCGTATCATTTTCTGGAGGGGTCTATCGATTCTATGTAGTTTTAATTACTAATTGGCAAAAATACCATGGGATCTACCGCGGACCCATTAATCCGTACTTCGTAGTGTACGTGTGCGCCAGTACTTTTACCAGTGCTGCCCATAAGGGCGATGACTTGGCCTTGTTTTACGGTCATGCCCGGTGTAACGAGAACGGCGCTATTGTGGCCATAGCGAGTCACAAATCCGTTGCCGTGATCGATTTCTACGAGGTTACCATAACCTCCTTCGGTGTAGCCTGCAAATGTCACGGTACCCGCTGCAGTAGCAACGATAGGTGTGCCGTAATCGTCAGCGATATCGACACCTTCGTGGAATGCGCTAGCAGCACCGGTCACAGGATCGACACGAGTGCCATAAGGGGATGTAATAACACCCTTACTTGGCCAGATGCTTGGCGTTGTACTATTCGTATATCCACCAGAACCTGTGGTGTAGTTCAATTGTTGCAATGCAGCGATGTCTTGAGCCCCACCATCACGCAAGATGTTTCGCATCGTGTAGAAGCTAACCAATAATTTTTGTGCATCCTTATCTAATTTAGATAGTCTTGCTGAAAGTTGCGCCGCACTTAGCGTGGGACTAGTCTCATCGCTAGCGGCTTCCTGCTTTGGGTCAGAGCCATCGCTACCACCTTGAGATGGTGTGCCGGACTCAGCACCCTTTAACATTTGTTTATTTTCTTCACTAATTTGATTTAAGTTTTGGATTTTCTTATCCAACACTTCTGTTTTTTGTTGTAACAGTTTTAGTTGTTCTGTTTGCAATTGTGTTTGTTGACGCAATTGAACGATTTCTGCTTGTCGTGCAATGCCCCAAATGGATAAAACAAGTGCTGCTACAAATAAGATTACGGCCACTACAGCTACAATCTTCGCTTGTTTATGACTCAATGTAATGGTGCAATTATCACCATTCTGAGACACTACAGAACTCAAAATACTTGGTACTTTCAAAATGCCTTCCTTACTTTTAATCATTCCTCAACTCATCATGCATGTGCGCTCTATATGAACACAACGAAGCGATTTGCCTATTGAGAATGGATAACGCTCGCTAACGCTTCCTCATTCGTACGTTCCCCAAGCGCTTCATTTAAACTTTCTAATTCCTCTTGTGAAAGATTAACGAGACTTTTACCTTTCACAATTGGTTTACTGAAAATACGAGAGTCATTTCGGCCATAGATACTGGAAATGCAAACCCCATTATTATTGCCATCAAGCAATGTAAGGGAAAAGGATAAATCGTTGCCGATGTTATCAAAAGCATTATACTTCTTAAAGCCGATTTTTTGCAATGTGTTGCCTTGAATATTGCGAATTTGAGTTTGTTCCTCAATCATATTCTGCAATCCCTTTGCGGCCTCGCGAATTTCAGTGATTTCTACTGAAAGTTTACGTTCTAGGCTAGTCCCATTTTCACCTTGCATGAAGAAATTGAACTTCTTCGTTAAGCTCCCTAATCTAATGTGTAGGATAATACAATATACCAATAAAATAACGGCTAATGCGCATCCTAATACACCGATATAGGGTTGTATAGATTCTAACATTCAAAACCCTTTCTATCTAATTCGTCCATAAACGGACTAATAGCACGTTCTAGTATACCATGTAATGACGCAATAAGTACACCATAATTCACAATAGGCGTACCTTGCACAACGGCACAATCAATGCGCCGTAACACCTCGCGACGCGTCAACATACAAGCCCCGCAATGGATGATAAGATCATAACTGCTCACATCCTTAGGGAACGCACCACCGCTGGTAAATTCAAGCTGTAAATCCGTATGCCCCTTCTTTTTAAGCCACATCGGAATTTTAACGGTTCCAATATCATCGCATTGGCGACGATGTGTGCAGCCCTCACTGATGAGCACACGCGCACCAGGTTTCAAGTTATTAAGGGCTTTCACCCCCGTTACTAAATCCTGTAATTTTCCCTTGAACCGAGCCATTAAGATGGAAAATGATGTTAATGGAATATCCGCAGGCGTCAACGCATTCACCGCTTCAAAGGCTTGCGAATCGGTGATGACGAGTTTTGGTTTTTGTGAAAGCTTATTGAGCATGGTCGGTAGCTCTTCTGTTTGGCATACCAAGGCAAGGCCTTTATGGTCCAAAATCTCACGAATTGTCTGAACCTGAGGCAAGATTAGACGACCCTTTGGCGCCGCCGAATCAATAGGACATACCAAAATAATAGTATCCCCTGGATCAACTAACCCTTGTAATAGAGATTGCTCGCCTTCTACATCGAGCGGTGTTAAACCACCTAGCAAATCGAGCAATGTAAGACGATCCCGATTCGATGTAAAATCCGTAGAACCTACGACAGTGGCAATAGCTGACAAATCGGGATACGCATCTACATAATTTAGGTTAGTATCATTACCATTGCTATCATTATCATGAGCGCTTTCACTATCAGAAGCGTTAATTTCATTGATGAATAATGCAATAGGCACATTGTTTTGTTTCAACGTATTAAGCCATATCATATCATCAGCAGTGGGCGCTTCATCATTACGCAACACATAGACAGCGAGATTGATTTTTTTGATAATTTCTTCGGATTTTTCAATGCGAAGAGCGCCCAGTTCCGATGTATCGTCAATTCCCGCCGTATCGGTAATGACCACAGGGCCTAGAGGCAATATTTCCATAGATTTGCTAACGGGATCGGTCGTAGTGCCTGCCACCTCAGACACAAGGGATACTGGTTGATCCGTTAGCATATTAATTAAGGTCGACTTACCCGCATTACAACGGCCAAAAAAGCCGATGTGTACGCGATTAGCCTTTGGTGTTTGTTCCATTATACGCGAAACTCCATTGTTTCTTCATGTTCTGTGCTCTCCTGAACATCCATATACGCAATAAGACGTTCTAATTCAGTTTCAGAGCTAAAGGCAATTTCAATTTTACCTTGTACCTTCTTACCAGCTCTAAATTTAATAGATACTGGAGAACCTAGGCTCAATTTTAAACGATCTACCAATGCGCGAACCTCAGCTGTATCATGTGGCTCTGTAGTGTCTTTAGACTTAATCTTTTTAGACATCATTGCTTTCACGAGCTGCTCTGCTTGACGAGCGCTTAACTCGCCCTCTTTGATGCGCTCTGCTGCTTCTACTTGTTGCGCTGCACTACGTAAAGCCAATAAAGGTCGAGCTTGACCAACAGTTAAATCGCCTTCAATCAAATCCTTTTGAACAGATGCAGCTAATTTCAAAAGGCGCATCATATTGGCAATATATGAACGACTACGTCCAAGTCGTGCAGAAATCATCTCCTGAGTTTGCTTATACGTATTCATCAAACCTTGATACGCCAAAGCTTCTTCAATCGGATCCAGACCTTCACGTTGGAGATTTTCTACTAAAGCGACTTCTGTCATTTCCTCTGTATTATAATTTTTTACAACTACAGGTACTGTTTCTAAGCCCACCATCAATGCAGCGCGATAGCGGCGCTCACCGGCTACGATTTGGTATTTATCCTTTTGCTTGCGAACGACGATTGGTTGAAAAATGCCTAGATTCTTAATGGACTCAGCCAAAGTAGCTAAACTTTGTTCATCAAAATTCTTACGTGGTTGATCCTCATTAGGAATTACATCCCCTATAGGCAACTCGTGAACTTCACGTTCAGGTAAAGCCGTCTCTATGGACTGCTCTCCCATCATTGTTGCTAATGTTTTTCGTTCCTTTTTCTGTTTCATCGCCATAATAATCCCCAATCTATTAGTACTTTCACACCGCATATATAAAATGCAGCACAAACCAATATACAGTTTGTGCTTACATTATATAATCATATTTATTTAGTCTATTCTATACCAATTATTTCGTTTTCTTAGAATCTCGAATAACCTCTTTAGCTAATTTAGTGTAAACAGCTGCACCCTTTGATTTCGAATCATACACAATAATCGGTTCCCCATAACTTGGTGCTTCACTGAGGCGAACATTTCGAGGAATAATTGTTTTATACACCTTAGTACCAAAGAACGATTTTACCTCATCTGCCACTTGGACAGACAAATTAGTACGTCCATCAAACATAGTGAGTAACACACCTTCAATTACAAGGTCTTTATTAGATGTTTGTTGCACGATTGTAATCGTCTTAACAAGTTGACTAACACCTTCCAAGGCATAAAATTCAGTTTGAATTGGAATCAAAACACTGTCAGCAGCTGTGAAAGCATTCAAAGTTAGCAAACCAAGAGATGGCGGGCAATCAATGATGATAAAATCATACTCATCGCGTACAGAAGCAATGGCTTTTTTCAAAATTGTTTCACGTGAAACAATCCCTACTAATTCTACCTCAGCACCAGCCAATTGAATCGTTGCAGGCGCTACAAAAAGCTTTTTAAGCATTGTAGGTTGAATAACATTAGCAATGTCTTCGCCATCTATCAACACATCGTGAACACATAATTCCAAATCATCTTTTTCAATGCCTAATCCAGAACTAGCATTACCCTGCGGATCCAAATCTATTAATAACACCTTTTTGCCTGCATCAGCTAAACAAGCACTGAGATTAACAGATGTTGTAGTCTTGCCTACACCGCCTTTTTGATTAGTAATCGCTATTACTTTGCCCACAAAATTCACCTCAACTTTACGTTCAAAAATATTTCATTTCATTATAACATAGGGCACGCAAAAGAAATAGAACTTTATAGGTATGACCATCATTTTCAAATAAAATCTAAAAAACAAATAAGAATGTTTCACGTGAAACATTACAAAAACATATGTTCACCAACATGATATATCAGCTTATAAATTTATTTGATTATGTATCATTACTAAATAGATTTACACCATTAGGTATAAAATAATTACGTATAACTTTTTTCTATGGACGCACCTCAATAAATTATATGAAGCTATAGCCTTTACAGTATATATAGATATATTTATACTTATAAAAGACAGTATTTTAATAGGTTTAACATTTTAACCATACAATCTATTTTATTTTTAAAGGAGGCGTTTCACATGCCCATTTATAACGGAATGCTTCCCGTCATCAACAAGGATGAAGTAAAGCGATATGCAGGACTTCGTCATGCCGAAGATTTTCCAGAAAAATTCGTTGACGAAGCTTGTAAAGAAATCCAATTATTAGCGACGCCAAAAGGTGTCTACCAAGAATATGATTACGATGCGGAAAATAAAGTTATTTTAAGTAATCCGCCGCTCAAAATTGAAGGATCCATCATTGAAAAACATCTTGAAAAATCTACAAAGGTGTATGTGCTAGGTGTTACGGTCGGCGAAGACGTTGAAAGACGTAGCGAACAGCTATTCAAACAAGGCAACTACACCGTAGGTCTCTTACTAGATGCGGCTGCAACAACTGCAGTTGAACAAGTGGCTGACCAAGTTAACGAGGTAATCAATAACATTGCTAAGAAACAAGGTTATGCACCTACATGGCGTTTTAGCCCAGGCTATGGCAACTGGCCTTTAGAAATTCAACCACAACTTGGTAAAATCATCAAAACCGAACAAATCGGACTACAAGTTACAGAAAACTTCTTATTATTTCCAAGAAAATCCGTAACAGCTATTATTGGTTTGATGCCAGGAGATCAATGCTTGACAACAAAACGCGGTTGTAGCTCTTGCTCACAAAAAGATTGTCAATCAAGAAAACTTCCAGAAAAAACAGCGGCTACAAAACCAGAAACAAGCAAAACAACAGCCGAAACATCTGGTATAGCTATGAAAGCACAACCAACAGAATAAAATTTTAACACACGATGTTTCACGTGAAACATTACCTTGTACATCTGTACCATTGTACCCATTCTGTACCATTGTACCCATGTGCAATCAAAAATGTTTCACGTGAAACAATTCATTTATAGTATTAGTAATTAAAATGTAGGTCACCACGGTTCTGAGCCCGACTTTGCTAGGTCGAGGCCCTTGGCCGACGACCGTTAAGGCGGTGGAGGGCGAATGTCCTTGGTGACCTACATTTCAATATATAAAGGATGATTCACATGTACATTTTTGACGGCGCTATGGGTACAATGCTCCAAGCAGCAGGCCTAGAAGAGGGTTATTGCCCAGAATTATTTAACGTGGAACGACCAGAAGTAGTAAAAAATATCCACGCACAATATTTACAACATGGTAGTGATGTAATTACTACCAATACATTTGGCGCATGCGGCCTTAAATTAGAAGATTACGATTTACAAGATCGTGTAAAAGAAATAAATATAGCAGCTGTAAAGGTTGCCAAAGAAGCAATTTCAGAGTTCAAGCCATCCGCTCGTGTAGCCGGTTCTATGGGCCCTACAGGACGTTTTTTACAACCTTTGGGCAATATGAGCTTTGATTCTATTTACGATACATATAGAGAACAAGCAGAGGCTTTGATTGAAGGCGGCGTTGATTTCATCATTATCGAAACAATTATCGACGTACAAGAAATGCGTGCCGCTCTATTAGCATCTTTGGATGCTCGTGAAGCAGCAGGTAAGACTAAAGAAGATGTACAAATTATCTGTCAATTTTCTTTCAGTGAAGACGGTCGTACCATCACTGGTACACCTCCAGAGGTTGCCACAACTATCGTAGAGGCAATGGGGGCCGATATCATCGGTATTAACTGTTCTCTTGGACCTGAACAAATCACACCGCTTATTGAAAAAATCGCTAGTGTTACTAATTTACCAATCAGCTGCCAACCAAACGCAGGTATGCCACAACTCATTAACAAACAAACGGTATTTCCGCTTTCAGCAGAAGACATGGGCCCATTGATGATTCCAATTGTTGATGCAGGTGCAAGTTATGTAGGTGGCTGCTGTGGTACAACACCAGCGCATATTCAATCAATTTCTGACGCTGTGAAAGCACATACGCCTAAGGAACGTGCTCATATTGAACCTAAAACGGTGATTACAAGTCGTACAAAATTGCTTGAATTAGGTCATAATGTTAAACCGTTGATTATCGGTGAACGCATTAACCCAACAGGTCGTAAAGTGCTTGCTCAAGAACTACGGGACGGTTCTTTCATTCGTGTAAAACGCGACGCCTTAGACCAAGTAGAAGCAGGTGCAGATATCCTCGATGTGAATATGGGGGTAGCCGGTATGGATCAAACACCTTTGATGGAAAAAGCCATCTTCGAATTATCCATGCTTGTAGAAACGCCATTATCCATCGATACATTGGATCCTAAAGCCATGGAGGTAGCCCTTAAAAACTATCCTGGCCGTGCACTTATCAACTCTGTAAATGGAGAAGAAGAGTCCATCACACACGTTATGCCATTGGCTAAACGCTATGGTGCCGCATTACTTTGCTTGCCAATCTGCAGTGGCGATTTACCTGAAAAGGCTGAGGATCGCGTTGCTTTGGCTGAAAGCATCGTAAATCGCGCATATGGCTATGGTTTACAACCACACGACCTCTTGCTTGATCCATTAGTATTAACACTTGCCAGCGGCGAAGATAGTGCACGACAAACGCTTAGCACATTGCGTTTATATAAAGAAAAATTCGGTTTCCCAACTGTTATGGGCTTATCCAACATTTCCTTCGGCATGCCACAACGGCCATATCTAAACGGTCAATTCCTAACAATGGCCCTTGCATCCGGTTTGACTACACCAATCATGAATCCGCTCAACTACGCAGCTAAAAAAGCATTTGTATCAAGCACCACATTACTTGGTTGGGACCCAGGTTCTGCAGAATTCATAAAAGAATATGGTTACGAAGATGAAACTACAGCACCAGGCAATGCGGCGCCAAAAGGTCCAGATAAAGCATCCTTTGATAGCAACGACCCATTAGCTAATATCCGCACTTGTGTAGAACAAGGCGAAAAGGAAGCTATCGTAGAACTTGTTAAAAAGGCATTAGCTGACGGCATGGACCCATTGGATATTACAAAAAAAGGGCTTTCAGAAGCCATGAACGTAGTAGGCGATAAATTCGGTTCTGGTAAATTATTCTTGCCACAAGTTATGCTCGCTGCCGAAACGATGCAAGCTGCTTTCAACACTATCAAAGAAATCATTCCGGCCAGCGACAGTTTAGATAAAGGAACCGTTGTTGTAGCCACTGTTAAGGGCGATATTCACGATTTAGGCAAGAATATCGTAGCTGCATTGCTCGAAAACAATGGTTATAAAATCGTCGATCTCGGCAAGGATGTTGACCCTGAGGTCATCGTACAAGCCATTAAGGACAACAAGGCGGCTCTCGTAGGCATTTGTTCCTTGATGACGACCACAATGCCTCAAATCGACAATACCATCGCTGCTATTCGTGCAGCCGGCCTTAAAACGAAGGTCATGGTTGGTGGCGCCGTAGTATCCCAAGATTACGCTGACCAAGCGGGCGCAGATATTTACGCCAAGGACGGCATCGCGGCTGTAAACCACGCGAACGATTTCTTTGAAACTTTGAAATAATGGCTAATCTAGGCATATAATATAGGTAATACTCATGGTGAAAGTCTAAAATAATGCTCACATAACGCATATGAGGCTTTCACCATACATAGAATAGATAAGAGGTATATGATGACATTACGTGAGAAACACCAAAAAGGCCAGTTCACCATCACCGTTGAATTGGACCCACCTAAAAGCAGTTCTGCCCAAAAGGTTTTTGAACAAGCAGCGCGCCTAAAAGGCAAGGTTGATGCCATAAACATTGCGGACAGCCCTATGTCTAAAATGCGCATGAGCCCTATTTCCTTGTCCTATTTATTGCAACATAATGAAGGCATCGAAACGATTTTCCACCTCACATGCCGTGACCGCAACATCATAGGCTTACAATCCGAACTGCTCGGTGCTGCCGTCCAGGCTGCCCGCCGCCCCGGACGCAGCATGGCCCGCTCCACCGTACCGACCGAGTTCAGCGGCAGTACCTTGACGCCGGGATTCAGTTCCCGCAGCATCCGTTTCCGGTTCTTAAACTGCGATACAGGTCCCCAATTCCGTAGGACGATGACATCACTGGCGGATATCTGTTCCAGCGCCATTCCTCCGGTCTGCTGGAGCAGGGCATCCAGTTTGGTGGAATCGGCCAGGTACAGCATGCGCTGAAGTTGGCAGAAGTCCCCTGGTGTACCCCCGTCCTGTTTCTTTGCCGGGGGAAACAGTGTCTGAAGGACAGAGATCGGCAGCGTCCCGTTCCACTCTATCCACAGTTCTTCCGGATCATTGCGAAGCAGATAATCGTAGATCTGTTTGGAGACCTGCTGCATCCCCGCGCCGCTTTGCAGCTTCCGAACAGGAAAGTGGAGGAGATCCAAATTCCCTC
>OLDY01000334.1_pt1 | contig 10562 bp, 9 predicted proteins | sample 1602271 | NCBI WGS metagenome assembly OLDY01 (sample SAMN02675046, study PRJEB24791) | human gut metagenome, SKBSTL021 | isolation source: stool | host: Homo sapiens | place: USA | reverse complement strand
ATTCTTTCAATAATTAAATAAGGCCGGAAAAAATGTTTTCCCGGTCTTTATCTATTGCTAGTAGTTATTAAACTTACAGAGTCTAATCCCTTCCTAGTCAATTTCTTTATTTTTTGCTTGCTTCTTCAATTGTTTCCTGCTTAGCTTCAGAATTGGTGCTCTGCTTCTCATTTTGAGCCTTATTTGCAGTATTCTTTAATGGTTCCATTCCGTTAGCTTCACGAACCTTATTCATCAGTTCAGCCATACTATCAGGGTGTTCAGCCAACCACTTCTTAGCATTTTCACGTCCTTGACCAATCCGTTCATCGCCATATGAATACCATGCACCAGACTTCTTAACGAGATCTTGTTCAACAGCCATATCAAGAAGTTCACCGGTCTTGGAAATTCCTTCGCCATACATAATGTCAACTTCAGCGCGCTTAAATGGCGGAGCAACCTTATTCTTAACGATTTTAATCTTTGTCCGGTTACCAATAACATTAGTCCCGTTTTTGATCTGTTCAGACCGCCGAATTTCCATTCGAATTGTTGAGTAGAACTTTAATGCTCGCCCACCAGTAGTCGTTTCTGGATTACCGAACATTACACCAACTTTTTCACGAATTTGGTTAATAAAGATGGCAATCGTCTTTGTCTTGTTAATCTCCCCTGAAAGCTTCCGCAATGCTTGTGACATTAACCGTGCCTGAAGACCAACATGGGCATCCCCCATCTCACCTTCAATTTCGGCACGTGGAACAAGCGCAGCTACTGAGTCAACAACTACCAAATCAACTGCTCCACTAGAAATCAAAGCATCTGCAATCTCTAGTCCTTCTTCACCAGTATCTGGTTGAGAAAGAAGCAAGTCATCAACGTTTACGCCTAATGCCTCTGCATATTGAGGATCAAGGGCGTTTTCAGCATCAATATAGGCAGCTGTTCCGCCCTGACGCTGTACTTCAGCAACCGCCTGTAAAGCAACGGTCGTCTTACCTGAACTTTCAGGACCATAAATTTCAACAATTCGGCCACGAGGGTAGCCACCTACACCGAGGGCCTTGTCAATTGCTAATGAACCACTTGAAACTGTAGCAATCTTCATATCGGCAGCGTCCCCCATCCGCATGATGGAGCCCTTACCGAAATTCTTTTCAATTTTACGAATTGCGACATCAAGTGCTGCTTTTCGTTGATCAGCCAAAATAATTCCTCCTTTGAAACGGAATATCCGTTAATAATCATAACAGTTTTGGGCAAAAAAACAAGAATTTTAGCAAACAAAAGTTCGGTTATTTTCTTAATTCCTTTAAAAGCATCTGTAAACCATACTGAACGCTCAGTAACCGAATTTCTTGTCGTCCCAAATATCCGGCCAACCGCAATTGCTTAGAGATAGTAGGCTGTCCTTTGCGCGCCAGTCCGATCCATACCGTTCCTGCTGGCTGTCCTTCAAGTTCATCGGGTCCCGCAACTCCTGTAAAGCCAATTCCAAAGTCCGCATCAAGCTTTTTTCGTGAGTAATCTGCCATTGCCTGAGCAGTCGCACTACTTACAACCCCGTTTTGGTTAATCAGTGAAGCAGGAATACCAAGCAAGCTAATTTTTGCTTCAGCAGCATAGGTAACAAAGCCACCATCAAAGATCGCCGAAGCTCCAGGAACAGAACAAATCGTACTTTGAAAGAGTCCCCCAGTCAAACTTTCAGCCCCCGTAATTTTTAGCTTTTGCTGCTTAAGGAGACCAACAACCTCATTGGCTAAATTAAAGTCATTCCCCATTCCCAGATAGTATTGCTGCTCTTTTTTCAGAATTGCCTTAGTTACCCGATCAAATGTTGCTTTAATATCTGCGTGTGCACCTGCAATTATCGTTAACCGGAGCTCAATATTAGTTGGCTTGACATAGGAAGTAATAGCAACATTAGGGTAATCCTTCATTATCGGCTTTAACTCGCTCATTAAGGTTGATTCAGGCCGACCAAGGAAATGGAGTGCTCGCGTTTTGATCGTTTTTTGAATACTAAACTCTTTGATAATTCGCGGAAGCACCTCCTGATCCACCATTGCTTGAAATTCAGCAGGGGGTCCGGGAAGAATTACCACTCGGCTCTTTGCCGCCTTAAACCAGCTGCCTAAAGCAAGTCCTCGCGAATTTGGAATTAGCTCGCCAATATATTGAGCCTGTCGCCTATTCTCCGGTTGAACCGGAATTTGCTGCTGTGCAAAGATTCCCAAAAGGTGATGCCAGGTTTGATCATCGGTCTTTACCATTGCACCAACACCTCGCGCGACTGCTGACAAGGTAACATCATCTGCTGTTGGTCCTAAACCGCCACAAACAAAAATAATCTCTGCACGCTCCTGCGCATCCCGTACACAATTAATAATGGCAGTTGGATCATCCCCGACTGTCACTTGCGATGCTACCGTAATGCCTAAAGAATTGAGCTTTTTTGCTAAAAATGCTGAATTAGTATTCGTGATTTCACCACGCTGAAGTTCATCACCAACCGAAATAATTTCTGCATTCATGTTTTTTGCCTCCAACTATCAATAACGTAAAATTACTTCAATTTTATTTTTTTATGGAAAATAATTTTTTGTCCTAGATAAATGATATAACTAATTTCTTAGAGATATAAGTCTCGATCAAAAAACTCTAGTATCCAGATAAACTGAAACTAGAGTCTTTTACTTACAAAAACAGCTTAGTGCTTATTCTTTATTATTTTCCTCTTTGGCAAGCTTTGCCACACGGTTTTCGTTAAACATAATGTAGATTAACAACAAGAGGGCAAGTGTTGCAGCTGAGTAGAGGACAATGTTACTTGCTAACCAACCATACTTGGATACTAAAACCCCAATTAAGGCAGTTGCCAAAGTTTCACCAAAAATGTATTGGAAGAAGCCCATGAATCCTGTTGAGGACCCAACGGCAAACTTTGGAACAGCTTCATTAACCATTAAACCAACTAATGTTAATGGAGCGTAAATTAAAGTTCCCATAATGAAAAGAACGGTAACAATCAAGGCATGACTTGTACTAAAGAAGTAAGTAGTCAGGCAAATGAAAAGCAAGATAACACAAGCGATACAAACAATTGCCCGCCGTTCCTTTAAGAAGTCAGAGATGGCACCCATGATGATAACGCCTGGAACAGCTGCTAATTCAAAGATCCCGACTAACCACTTAGCAAACGATGGACTGAAGCCCTTAGATTGAACAAGGAAGCTTGGAATCCAGCTCATAACCCCGTAACGAACCAGGTAAAGAGACATTGAAGTTAGCGTAATCGCCCAAACTACCTTGTTAGTCAAAATGTACTTTACAAAAATTTGTGGCAAGGTTAAGTTTGTTAATTCTGATGAAGAAGCCTTACCGTTTTCAAGAACAACCTCATCGCCAGTGTATTGAGAAATGCTTGGCAAACCTACAGTTGTTGGTCGATCAGCACCACAGATCAATACGAAGGCAGCAATAATCAGTGAAACAACTGATGCCGTGTAGAATACAGCCGGAATTGAACCTGAGAACATGAAAGTTGCCAATTGAACAACGGCAACACAGACAAAAGCACCAGCGTTGTGGGCAGAAGACCAAATAGAGTAAATAGCTCCACGGTGCTTCTTACCCCATCAGAGTTGAACGATCCGTTGACATGCGGCAGCCCCCATCCCTTGAGCAACTGACATTACAAGCATTAAGAACATCATTACGTAGAGGTTCTTGGTAGCCCCTAAGCCGAAGTTCAAAATTGCTGAAATAATCAGCCCAGTTGCCAGGTAGTGGTTTGGGTTACTCTTATCACTAAGTGCTCCCATGAACAACTTAGAAATACCATAACCAATACCAAAACAAGAAAGAACCATCCCGATATCAGCCGTAGTAAATCCATATTGCTTCATAATGTCATTCTGTTCGGTTGTGAAAATAAGACGAATAACATAATAGCCAATGTAACCAATACAGATTGACAATAAAACACCAACTTGACGCCATTTATAAACGGTTGAAATTTTATCCTTTGGAACCTTAGTTTTAGCATCAGGAGCTGGTTTCAAAAATGAAAGCATAACTACATCTCCTTAATATGAAATCCTTTTCAAAGAAAAGGTACAGACCAATATTAACATATTTCAAACAATAAATGAACATTTTTTCTAAAAATATCAATAACTTTTTTTATCAAAACAAAAACGGCCTCGCTCAAAGATGAGCCAAGTCGTTTCTTACGCATATAAAACTAATAATTATTTAAAACCGTCTGAAAAGACATCTCGTCCCTGAATAAAGTAGTCAACCCCAGAGTAAATGGTAAAGAATAGGCAAATGTATAGCATAATTTGACCAAACGGAATTCCCCAAATTGCAAAAATCACGTTATTAAGAAGTAAGAAGATAATTGCAATAAACTGGGTAGTTGTTTTAATTTTTCCTGGCATCTTAGCGGCCAAAACAATACCGTCTTGCTCTACCAACAAAAGGCGCAACCCAGTAACCGATAATTCTCGCCAGATAATAATTGATGTTACCCAGGCAGGAACAACCTGATTACCAGTTAAAACAATAAATGCCGTCATTACTAGTAATTTATCTGCTAGCGGGTCAGTAAACTTTCCAAAATTAGTTACTAAGTGGTGCTTACGCGCAATTCGACCATCCAAATTATCGGTCAATGTTGCTGCAATAAATAAGATTGCAGCAATGAATTGTGAAACAGGAATCGTCGCACCCCAAAAGCTAATTGCGCCCCATGATTGTAATGGAAGAACCATTAGCAGTAAGAAAAAGGGGATGATGATTAACCGCACAACGGTTAGTTTATTAGGTAAATTCAAATTACTTCCTCCTCATAACCATTAACGTGACTGCGTTTGGTTAGTTTGTGACTGTTGAGTTTGTGTCCGGTTCTGGCTTTGATTTGTAGTAGTCCGGGCCGCATTAGTTGTAGTACTTTGGGTTGTTTGGTTAGTTCTCGTCGTCTGGGTAGTAGTTTGCTGACCACTTGTAGTTCGACTAGAAGAAGCACTGCTTGATACGGATGAACTTGATGAATTACCAAAGTGGATCGTCACTGTTCGGGTATTATTGTAACGACCATTATCCGTAAAGTTAATCTTCTTATTGCCAAGCTTTAAGGTAGTAGCTGAAGCATTACCAACAGTAATAACAACTGTATTGGTAGTTCGTTTAATAGTTACATTAGCCGTTGAATTAGCGTCCATTGTCCGGCTTAGAGCACTTGTACCATCAGTAGTAACACTGTTCCATGCTCGACCGCTTGTCTTGATTTGTAACTTGGCATCCTTCTTCAACGAAGCAGCATTGTAAGTAACGCTATTACTATTTCGACTAGCTTCTGTTAATTTAATAGCCGCACTCTTCTTCGGTTTAGTAGAACTCTTCTTTGCAGAACTGCTACTCTTCTTCCGACTTTCACCCGAAACCGAAACGGAACTATTATCGATCTTTGTTGAAGCGTCTTGATGACCACGAACAATTGCTGTTACCCAAATAGCAGCTAGAACAATCACGATTACACACGCAATAATAATGGTTGGCATGTATTGGCGAACCTTGCTAACCCCTTGGCTAACGGTTTTCCGCCGATTTGCTCGTGTTTCAACTGCCTGACTAATGTGGTCGGAATATTCCTCCGTCTTCGCCTTAGGTAATTGTTCATTGAACTCTTTTAACAGCTCATTGCCATCAAGGCCCACCGTATCTGCATATTGCTTAATAAAGGCCCGAACGTAAAAGTCCCCTGGCAATTCGTCAAATTTTTCGTCTTCAATTGCAATTAAGTATCGTTTCTGAATTTTCGTTAACTGCTGTAAGTCATCTAACGTGTAGCCCTTAGCTTGGCGGGCATCACGTAGCTTCTTTCCAATTTGGATTTGTTGTTCATTATCGTTTTCACTCATTGTGATATCTCCATCTCTGAATTTTAATCCTACCTGCTAATTATAGCATGGCATCCCGCTATCAATTATTAAGAAAGTATTGAATTAACGGTGCTGTGGAATAATTTGGAATACAGAAATCCCCCGTGAAACAATGAAGCGTTTGGCAACATCATAAAGGTCATTCAAATTGATTGATCGTAATTCCCTAATCTCATCCATCAGGTTAGCACCATCGAAGAAACTTCCTCCATAATGGTTTGCAACAGCCTCTGGTGAATCCAATAAGCCAGTTAAGCGACCAATCTCCGCATTCTTGATTTCATTAAAGCGTGTTCTCGCAGCATCAATTTGCTGATCCGCACTTTCTAAAATAGCAATCACTTCGTCCGCAAATCGTTCCATTTGATCCGTGTCAGAACTGAAATATGCGAAGTAAAAATCCCGTTGCATTTCTAAATTATAAGCAAACGAATCGTCAAGAACCTCATTATTGTATAAGCGCAAATAATTGTCCGAAGTATCATCAAATAAGACATCATGTAACAAGTCAATTGCTAGTTTGTAATGCAACCGTTCTCGACCACTGTCGGGAATCTCAATTCCACGCAACCCAACGATAACTTTTGGCCTGGCAACATCCATTGTTAGGGAACGAAACGGAATAACATCATGAGCAGCTGGATCATGAAGGTTAAAGATTCGCTCTGGTGTTATTGCAGGCAAGAATTGCCGACGACTTTGATTGTTAGTAACCCACTCAACAACCTCATCCGGATCCATCTTTCCTGCCAACACTAGGTTCATATTGCTAGGTTGATAGAAAGTCCGGTAAGTCTCCATTAAGTACTCGGGAGTAATCTTGCTGATGCTATCAACGGTTCCTGCAATATCAATATGCATGGGATCATTGGGATAAAGGTTGCCTAAGATTCCAAGATATAACCGCCAAGCAGCGTCATCCTCATACATTTTGATCTCTTGACCAATAATTCCCTGTTCTTTTTTTACCGTTTGCTCTGTAAAGTACGGTTCCTGAACAAAGTCGAGCAAGACATCCAAGCTTTCCCGAACATGATCGGTAGTAGAAAAGAGGTAGCTTGTTTGGGTAAAACTTGTAAAGGCATTTGAATCAGCACCAAGTTTTCCGAATAGATCAAATGCATCATGATCAGCCTTTTCAAACATTTTATGCTCTAAAAAATGCGCAATCCCGTCTGGAACTTGAATTGCGTCTTTTTTGCCGTACGGAACAAAGTGATTATCAATTGAACCAAAATCAGTAGTAAAAATTGCATAAGTTTTATGGTAACCACTCATCGGGATCATCTGCAAGGATAAACCGGTCGTCAACTGTTGTCGATAAACCGGTTGGTTAAATTCGTCATAAACTTCTTTATTCATATAGTTTTATTTTTCACCACTCAATAAATAACTTGCCTGTAGTTTAATCATTGATGCAACCTTCATTACATCATTCTTTGTCACCTGGTTGATTTGATTTGCAAAATCCGTTTGTTCTCCTAATGAAAGCAATTGGTTAACCAGGTGGTGTTCCAAAATATTATTTGCAAGGTCAAAGCCCGCATAATGCTGATTAATTAATGCATCCTGAACTTCACGCATTAAGCCTTCAGTAAAGTTTACGGTTTGGAGTTCGGTTACTTGTTCCTGGATCATTGTTAGAGCAGTCTGGTGATCAGTTGGCTGGATTCCGGTTTGCACGTTAACTAACCCGGAAAATGGTACCAGGCGACTTGAAGCGTAATATGCTAACCCTGCCTTTTCACGAACATTAGTAAATAGTTTTGAATAAGGGGTCCCACCAAAGAGCCCATTAAAAACTAGTGCAGCTGGATATAGCGGATCTCGGTAGTAAATTGGCAGTTGATAACCAAGGTCTAACTTAGCCTGACTAACATGCTGCTGTTCCTCTTGACTAATCACATCTTCATGAGCCTGTTGAAAGTAAAATGGCGTCTCAGGAAGCTGTGAATTTCGATCAGCAAACGGTAGCTGACAAATTGCTGAATGGACATTTTCAGGATCAACATTTCCCAAAACAAAAATATCAACCTTATCCTGGTTAATCATTTTCTCATATGTTTGAACAAGGCTTGCAGGCGTACAGTAATCAAGATCCGTAATTTTACCAAAGCTCGGCGTCCTCATAACGGAATCAGGAGAATAATAGAGCTTTAATAATTGCTGATTAGCGTAAAATTGCTTGTCATCGTATAGTGCTTTAATTGAACTAGCAAGGTTATTTACCTGAAGACGGAATGTCGGGCTATCAAATTCACCATCATCAATTAACGGGTGGAACAGTACCTGATTAATTAACTCGGTTACCTGCGCAAATAAATCATTCTGTGCCAAGTGGTTATTAATAATAACTTGATCGCAGCCGGACGGTGTGCAACCGGCCTACCCGACCAACACCAAGCGAAACAAATGCTCCATACAATTTTGCCATCTGACGTGCAAGCGCTGTTTGTGTCGGATAAAGATGAGTACTTGTTTCTAATAGGTTAGCAAGGAGGTTCCTTGCTGTAGCATTCGTAGTTGTCTGTGGTGTCGCAAAGTCAATCAAGATATGGGTCATCTTAAACTGCTTTGTCGGAATAACATGCAAATCGACACCCTTAGCAAGACGATAATCCACTGATATATCTCCCTTCCCCAATGCAATTAAAATTATAGATCGAAACTAAATCATACTGAATAATGATACTTTATCACGCCCTAAATTACAAACTTTGTCAATAATTTAATTTTAAAAAAATGTGGTCCTTAGCATTCAATAGTTAAATGCCAAAGACCACTTCCATGGTTTAAAGATGTCACAGAAAAAATTTTAATCTGCACCAAGGTAGTTACTATTAGTACCGAACCACTTTTGGTTAATTTTTCTTAATTCACCATTCTTTTGTAATTTACCCAGTCCAGTATTAACTTTTTGGCGAAGAGTCTTGTCGCCTTTCCGCATCCCCACGGCATAATACTCAACAGGGAGTTCTTTACTAGAATAGGTCCTGTATGAAGAACTATTTTTTTGGTGTTTAATATAATAATCCGCATATACCTGATCCATCAAAATTCCTTGAATCCGGTTTGCATTTAAGTCGATAAACGCATCCGGGAAAGTATCATAGAGGACCGGCTTCTGGTTTTTGATTAAGTCCTTAAGAGCTTTAGGCCGCTCGTCCAGTGCAGTAAGTCCAGTTGAGCCATTCTGAACCCCTAATGATTTACCCTTCATACCGGCAAAGTTTAAAATGTTAGAAGCTTTTTTGGTAACAAGAATCTGCTCGTTCTTCAAGTATGGTCGACTGAAAGCAACCTTTTTCCGCCGACTAGCGTTAATTGAGTAACCATTCCATAGCAAATCAATTGTCCCATTTTTCAATTCCGTTTCCTTCATCGACCAATCAATTGGTTGAAAATCGGCCTTAATCCCGTACTGTTTAAAGACAGCCCGTGCCAGATCAACATCATATCCAACTAATTTTCCGTTCTTTTGCCGAAATCCCATCGGAACGAAACTATCATCCAGTCCAATGACAACCCGCTTTCTGCGTTCAATTCGGTTCCAGGTATCCTGAGTATTCGCACGTTGGGTAACACTCTCACAACCACTAAGAATAATGACGGGCGTAATTAAAGCTAGAAGCACCAGCCAATATTTAATTTTACGCATCGCAAGCACCTCTCATTCTTAGTCTCGCCCTTGATCAAGTGGGTTAACCTTCAACAAATCGTCAGCAATTTCTTCGGCAAAGTCCAAATCGTGAGTAACTACTAGCTGGGTTACTCCACCCTTCTTTAGCGAAAGAATAATGTTAGCAACATCTTGACGAAGGTTCGGGTCAAGGGCTGACGTTGGCTCATCATAGCAAAGAATTTTAGGCTTCATTGCTAAAGCCCGTGCAATTGCTACCCGTTGCTTTTGCCCACCAGACAATTGCCAAGGGTAAAGATTGCCTTTTGTTGATAGCCCTAATTCAGCTAATAACTCTTGAGCCTTTTTTACCGCTTCATTTTTTGGTTGTTTAAGCACCATCGTTGGCGCAAGGGTAATATTTTCCATTACTGAAAGGTTGGGAAAGAGGTTGAAATCTTGGAAGACAACCCCAATTACCCGATCTGAAGCACCTGTTCCTTGAGGATCGAACGGCTTACCATCCATCAAAAATTCACCACTATCAGGAGTATCTAATCCTGTAATGCAACGTAACAATGTAGTTTTCCCAGCGCCAGAAGGACCAACAATACAAAGAATCTCATCGTCCTTAACGGTTAGGTTAACATCATCAAGGATTACCCGATTGCCAAAGCTTTTCTTTAAATTTTTAACTTCAAGCATAATATTTGTCATTTTTAATTTCCTCCTTTCTTTCATATAGAATAATCATTTCTGCTAACATATAAGGAATTAGATATTCAGCCATAATAATAAAAGTTGTCATTATTCCCATTCCCTGATTAAAATAAAAGACAATAAAAATATTAAAAATATAAATTATTGACAATATCCAAAGATGACGAAAATAATATTTTATTTCCTGCATATAAACAAAATCAATTTCTGCTCTTGCAAAGCCAAGTTGATAGATGGCATGAAAGTGTTCTCTTCTTTGTATATGATCAATTTTAAAACGATTTATAAGC
>OLDY01000298.1_pt1 | contig 11230 bp, 6 predicted proteins | sample 1602271 | NCBI WGS metagenome assembly OLDY01 (sample SAMN02675046, study PRJEB24791) | human gut metagenome, SKBSTL021 | isolation source: stool | host: Homo sapiens | place: USA | reverse complement strand
AAGAGCAGTTGTGGGTTGGTGGAAATGCCGGGAACACGACACAAGAGGTGTACCGAACCATGATGGATACCAAACAGACATGGGGAAAGCTGGATGGAAGGAAAGGATACCATATCATTATCAGTTGGAAACCGGGAGAATGTACGGAGGAAAAAGCCTATCAGATCATCCAGGAATTCTGCCAGGAATATCTGGGAGAGAACTATGATTATGTGTTTGGAATCCACACGGATCGGAAGCATTGCCATGGTCACATTGTGTTCAATTCCGTGAATCGAGTCACTGGTTATAAATATCGTTATGAACGTGGGGACTGGGAAAAATTTATGCAGCCGATCACGGACAAGCTTTGTGTGAAATATGGACTTCCCAAACTGGAATATGAAAAAGGAAACCGGAAAGGAGTCTCATACGGAGAATGGAAAGATCAAGGAAAAAGCAGTTGGAAAAATCTGATCCGTGCAGATATTGATTATGCAATCTCTCTTTCGGAATCGTACGAAGAATTTTTAGAACAGATGCGATCCATGCATTATCAGATCCAGGAAGGAACGTCCCGGGAAGAGGGGGCGATTTTATCCTTGAAACTGCCTGGACAAGGACGGGCTTGCCGTACTAAAAAGAAAACATTGGGAGAAGCCTATACGGTGGCTGCCATCCGGGAGCGGATCGGAAAAGAATGGAGATCCTATCCGGTACCAAAGCCTCCAAGGCTGCAACGCTGCCAGATGCATTTCGGACGGAAAAACATCCGGGGGATCTCCGGATATCAAGCCAGTCATGTCCGAGACATTTACCAGATCCAGAACCGCTATGCCCGTGGAAATATTTATGCGATCAATCAGGGCAGTATGCGGAAACATTTAACAGAGATTGAGAAGCTGCGGGCAGACTGCAGATATTTATTAACCATGGATATCCGAAGCAGAGAGGCGCTGGAACAAAGAGAGCGGGAAGTGCTGAAAGAGGAAAAACGATTAAAGCAGCAAAGTAGCTTGAAATGGAACATGCAGGAGGACGAAGGGTATCGAAGATATCAGAAACTGGAACAAGAGCTGGGGCAGATTCCGGTATGGGATGACCGGTTTGAAACAGTCCTGGATGAAATGGAAGAATTGCAGGAGCAGTTGCCAAAAGGGATGGAGCTGATGAAAGATGCCAAAGAGCAGTTACAAAAACTGCGGGAAGAAAAGCGGCTGATCCGTCAGATCAAACGTATGGATCAGGAACACCTGGCAACTTATGAATTTGCACATCCAATTCAGAGGAAGAATCCGGAACAGACACGTTCCGAAATTCGGAACAGAAAGAAAGGAGACAGACAGTGGAAGCCCAGGCTATAACAGAAGTAGAAATTAAAGAACAGCAATTGGTGATCGCACAATGGATGCAAGTCCCGGAAGAGATTATTGGCATTCTGAATCAGGAGTTGCCCTGGCGCATCCGGGAATGGATCTATTTGTGCGCTTTGGATCAGATGCCCGCAGAGATTTTAGAAAAAATGCCTACATGGGAGTTAGAAAAAATCCAAAGAGAGCGGATGGAATTCCTGCAGAAAAAATTTCAGGATATCGATTTATTGGAACGGGCAATGAAAGAAAATCAGGATCGGCTGGAAATCCTGGCTGCTAATAGTGAGCGTCTGATTACAGTTGTACAGGACGGACTGGAAAAGGTACTCCAGGATTTGACCAAAGAGAAAGAAGAACTGAAGCAAAAGTCAGAACAGTTGTTACAGGAAAAACGGGAGTTGGAATTTCAGCTGCAGCAAATGAAGCAGCGTTTAACCAAAGAACAGGAGAACCGACAGAGTGCCGAGGGAAATGCCCGGATCTTAAGCGAAAAAGCAGACACCTATCACAGGGAGCTCTTACAGTTTCAGAAAGCAGAAAAAAGGCAGGTGCCAAAGGAAACGATTCCAACCGTGGAACCGGAAAAAGGGTACTGGAAGAATCGCAGATACCAGAAAATGGCGAAAGAACAAGAGGAGCAGCGAAAAAAAGAGATGGAGACATTTATCAAAGAAGTCATGGACAACTCTGAGTTTACCGAAGAGCAGAGTGATTATCTTTTAACTTGTTTGGAAAGAGGGGACAAGGTGGAGGATGTGCTATATTTGGCAAAACCAAGTCTGTCCGTGGAGCATATGGAACGGATGCGGAAGATGGAACAGAAGCGGCGCATGGAAGCAACCAGCCAGAAAACACAAAAGAAACGGTACTTTTGGGAACGGGAAAAGCACTAAAGCAGGAGCGTTCCGAATTTCGGAACAGAAAGGAGAAAAATGGACGTAGAAGCCAGAATTTATCTGCCAGAAAAACCACTGGAAAACGTATGGGGATACGGGGAAGTCACGGTGGAACGCTTATTTACATTTCAAGTTCGAGTGTTAAAACATCAAAAAGAGAATGGGGAAGAGGTATCCTTTGTCAGCTTTCCCAGGCGAAAAGTGCAAGGCCGGTGGGAAGATGTAGTACACCCCAGTCAAGAACTGCGGGAGAGGATTGCCGAAGTTGTGAATCGGGAAATCCGAAAAGAAATCATAAAAGACTTGGAACTTCCAGAAATCGTAGTTCAGAGTATGAGCCTGTTTCCGGTGCAGCCCAAAAAGACAGTAAGCATCGTAGGGATTGCAACGGTAGAAGTGTGTGGTCTGACAATCAAAGGAGTCACTGTGAAACAGGGACAGGATGGACTTTTTTGTAACCTGCCCCAGTATTACAGTGAGAAAGACGGGTACCGGGATGTAGTACGGCCAACTTCGAAACGGATCCGGGAAGCAATCTCGGAGGCAGTATTGCAGGAATATAAAGTACAGAAGAAGAGGAGGTGGAAAACATGACAAAGTTACAACAGCAATTAGCAGAACAATTTTTACACATCTTGGAAGAGGAAAAACTGGACTGGAAAAAAGAATGGAGCGGACTTTCAGGAAGACCTTATAATCCGGTTTCCAAGACGGTTTACCATGGGAGCAATTATTTTTCTTTACTGCTGACATCCATGGCGAAAGGATATCAGGATCCCAGATGGTGTACGTTTGCACAGATCAAAGAGCAGGGATGGACACTAAAAGCAGGAAAGGGACAGAGTGCCAAAATAGAATTCTGGTATCCCTATGATCGGGAGCAGAAAAAGGCAATCAGCTGGCAAGAATTTCGGGAAGCTGGTGGACAGATCAATGATCGGTATCAGCTTTTTAGCCGAGCGTATTCTGTTTACAATGGGGATATGATTGTAGGAATCCCCAAGTTGGAAGTAACACAAAATGAAATACAGCCAGTAGAATTGGTGGATACCATTTCTGGGAGCATGGGAGTTTCGATTTCTTATCACAAAAGTGACCAGGCATTTTACCGTCCGGTAGAAGACCGGATCTATCTTCCGTACCGCCAGCAATTTCATTCCGAGTATGCCTACGCATCCACGGCACTCCATGAGCTGTCCCATGCAACAGGGTCAGAACATCGTCTGAATCGGAAACAGGGTGGGGAATTTGGAACAGAGCCCTATGCTTATGAAGAGTTGGTGGCGGAAATCAGTTCCTGTTTTCTGTCCAGTGAGCTTCCGATGGGACAGACAGAAGAACATCTGCAGAACCACAAGGCGTATGTTCAGAGCTGGATCCAGGGAATTAAAGAGCAGCCGGATGCTCTATTCCGTGCCGTGAAAGATGCGGAACAAGCCGCCGTTTATTTGGAATATCACGGTGGACTGATCACATTGGAAGAATATCAGACCTATGGAATCGAAGTAGAACCGGCAGCTCAAACACGTGATCCTGTTCCGAAATTCGGAACGGAAGAGACAAAGAAGGTTGCGATCGAAAGCACCATGGATTATGAGGACTTGGATTTCCATGTAAACCGATATAACGAAAAGGGATATGGAAGAGAAGCGTATTATCGGATTGTTTCTCTAAATGAAGAGGGGATTGTGACTCCGGTAGATCGAACCGTTTATCGGAATCTTGAACAAGTGAGAACTGCGATTTCCCAAAAAACAGAATGGAAAGAAGTCCTATATGAAGACCTGATTCAGGAAGCAATGAAGAATCAGGTGGAACAGGTGTCTTTTCCGAATCTCAAACAATCGGATGGATGGAGGCTTGCAAAAGAAGGAGAGCATTATACGGTGTATCTGGATGGAGACCGATTTCTGACAGGAACATCAAAGAAGGTTCAGGAATTGAACCGGAGAGCTGGGGAAGGGAAACATCCCATGCTGCAGCGTGCGTTTACAGCATTGCGAGAGCAACAGGGAATGAGTCTGGAAGAAGCGGCTGAAAAAATGTACGTGTCTGTCCCGGAAGTGAAAGCAGTGGAAAAAGGAGTGTTGCAACTGCAGCCGGAATCCTTGCAGCTTTTTTGCAATGCCTGTGGAGTTTCCGTAGATGCATTACGGGAAGGGAAGGTTATAAAACAGGCATCAGCAGATCAGTTAAAAGAAGGAATCAATAAAATGACCCGTCAGATCGATCAGCTGGAGAACAATCAGACATATCTGCAGGAAATTGTAGAACGATATGGACTGGAAGCCTCTCCGGAATTGGAGGAAGCGAAAAGGAAGATCGCAGCGTATGAAAAGAGCATTGGACGGACAGAGAGTATGATAAACCAAGCATCCACGGAACAGATCTTAGCATATGGGAAGAAGTGCGAGTCATATCTCAACTTTGGGAACAGTGTGGATCGGGTACTTCATCCATTGGAAAGAGCGTCTCCAAGACGAGAAGCTGTTTTAGTTTGTACGACACCGGGAATTTTAAGAGAAGTTGGTCTGAAAGATTTGCCCATGCATATCACACAGAAGCATATATTAGATTGTCTGCATGAAAAAACAATAAACAATAATCATTATCATGGATTATCAGTTCAGGAGTTAAAGCGGCTTCCAGAAGCACTGGAATCACCCATTATCTTAGCAGAGTCTCTTACAAAGGAGAATTCTTTAGTAGCTGTACTGAATTATCGAGAACAAGATGGAAATCCAGTAATTGTGGCGGTTCGTCCGAATGGGAATGCAATATATGAATTACGAAGAGTGGATTCCAACTTTATCACAAGTACTTATGGAAAAGATAATTTTTCAGAATTCTATCAGAGGATTTTGGATCAAGGGAAGTTACTTTATGTGAATAGGGAAAATGGGGAAAAGCTGGGATATTATCTGGAGAACCAGAAATCTCAGATACCAGAATATGATAAAATTTTAAAGAAGATGGCATTACCGGAATCGGAACAAATCAAGCCGAAACATATTCGAAGGTTCTAGTGTTCCGAAATCCGGAACAAAAAAATCCTCTCTGGAAGACCAGAGAGGATAAGGGCTTGCGCTAGCGCCGCTCCAATTGCGACGAGGCCACCTTGCCCTTTGTGTCACCTATTGTATAACAATATACATAGAATGTCAAGTAGATTTTTACGAAAAAGGAGAAGTTGTAACGTTCCGGATTTCGGAACAGGGAAGGAGAAAACAGATGGAAAATGAAAGAGACCAACAAGACGTACTTATGGCACTGCAGGGAATGGGGCGGATGAGTTTAATGATGGATCCGGTGTTTAAACTGACCGCAACGGGAACCATTCTATTGATCCAGCATTTCGCACGGATGCATAAAGAAGGACTGCTGAATCGGCGAGAATTCCAAAATTTTCAGGAGTTCGCAAAATTGACCGAAGGAAATTATAAGATTGTAAATGTGCCGGTGGAAAGTTGGAAAGAACTGGAAAAAAGTGGATTTCTCTCACAGATGGAAGAACGGAATGTCCGCTACATTCGGATGCCGGATCTGAATGACAAGGATGGGTTTGTGCAGCTGGCTGTTTATGGGGAAGACCAGCTGAATTTTCAGGGATGGTATGACCGGTTTCTGATGGCAAGAATGCAGGGCGGGGAGCATGAACTGCAGAACTTAAATAACCTTACCAGTGGCAGAACAAGCATTGTTAGTATTCCGATGGAACAGGAAGTAGATCTTTTAAAAGCAGATTTCGATACGCTGCAGGTCAATTATTCCATCCTTCCGGATTTGAACATTGGAGATGGGGAAATCCAGGTGGTCGTTGCAAACGCCGATCTTCCCAAGGTAGAGCACTGGTATCGGATGTTACAGGAAAAATGTCTGTCAGAAGGAAAGCTGGTTAAAGACTTCCAGACAATCGACATGGGACAGTATCGGGAAACGGGAACGATGAGTGAAGAATCTTATGTTGATACTGCATCCCAGGAAATGAAAGAAAAACTGGAAAAATATGAAGGGCAGGAACGGGGAGAGCTGGAAGAAAAAGTGTTGGAAACGGAAAATTCCGTTAAATCCATCAGTGACGAACGGTATCAGGAACTCCATAAACATCCGGATTATCAGGAAATCACGATCAATAGGGAAACGCTGATCGATCAATCCAGGATTGCCAGAGAAAAGAATCCGGAAGTAGAGGCAAAAGGGATGTTTGCCAGCCGAGTTCCAGGTACCTGGGGAGAGAATGAGAGAACCCTGGTTTTGCCAACAGACCAGGTGTTTCAAACGGATGGTGGGAAAACCTATCTTGCCTTTTTAGCAAAAAATGAGAAACAGATCCTTTTGGATGCCAATGGAAAACCTGTTTCTGCGGATCATCGGCCAACGGGTTCTGAGCTATATGCTTCGAACTATGACAAAGTGGATCGTATGTTTAAAAAGAAAGAATTGCTACAGACAGAACAAGTACAAAAAGAAGCACTCAAAAAAGTGGCTGGACAAGTCCCACAGAAACTGCCAACTATGCCACGAAAGGGGATGTAATGTATGGTAGAAAAGCGGAAATTGCCATGGGGGATGCTGGCAGCTCTCCTGGTAGGATTGCTTGTCATCTCCTACTTTTTGAGTGGTTTGGCAACATTAGATGGAGTGACACTGGCAAACTGGGAGGAGAAACTGCTGTATGTGATTCTCCACCCACTTCAAAACTGGTGGAACAACCTGACTTTTACATTTATGGGGATTGCGCTGATTGTATGGATTGGCATTGTAACATATCTTATGGACTATTATCGCAACCGACAGATCGGTGTGGAGTATGGATCTGAGCAGTGGGCGGACATCAAACAAATCCAGCGAATCTTAATGAATAAAGATGAAACAAAGAATACGTTGCTCAGTCAAAATGTGGCAGTGGATAATGGAAAATTGTCAAACATGAATATGCTGGTCATCGGGAACTCCGGAAGTTATAAATCGACTTCACTGGTCATTCCCAATGCACTTCTGGCATCGATGACCAATGTATTTTTGGATATCAAAGGAGAACTCCTCAGAAAAACAGGAAGATATTTAGAGAATCAGGGAGTTGCAATCAAAGTTTTTAATCTGATCAACCCGGAAGAATCGGATCGGTGGAATCCCTTTGTTTATATCCGAGACGAGGTTGGCTTGGTCAAATTGATCACAAATCTGCAGGAGTCTGTGAAGCCGCCAGATGCCATGAAAGGGGAACCGTTTTGGGATCAGGCAGTGAGCTTGTATCTGATGTCTCTTTTCTCCTATGAATGGCTGCGGCAAGAACGGGAGAAAAAAGAGCATCCGGAACAGTATCAGGCGGCCACATTGCCACGGGTTTTAGCATTGGCAAATTTAGAAATGCAGCCAGGATCGGAGGAAAACAGTACCCGATTACAGGAGAAAATGGATGATCTTGCCAGAAAATATGGGGCAGAATATCCGCCGGTTCGTGATTATCGGAAACTCAAAGGCAATATGGATGCCCAGGAAACCGTCAGCTGCGTCATTTTGATGGTAAATGCCATGCTGCGTCTCTGCGAAGTGCCTGCAATCAAAAGAATCCTGGAAGCAGACGATATGGACATCAAAAGCCTGGGAACAGGCGCTGGTGGAATCCCGGGGAAAAAGACGGCGTTGTTTTTGGTTATGCCGGACAATGATCCTTCGTTTAATTTTTTAATCTCCATGTTTTATACGACCATGTTTGATGTACTGATCCATGCAGCCGATCACGAGTATAGAGGGGCACTTCCGATTCATGTCAGACTGTGGGCAGATGAATTCTATGCGGGCCCGAAACCAACCAGGACAGAAGTGTTGATGGGAACGATCCGGGGAAGAAATATGTCCATTGTACCGATTCTGCAGTCGATCGCACAGGCAAAAGCATTATTTCCACAGGATAAATGGGAAATTTTTATAGAAAACTGCGCAGTGCTTGTTTACATGGGATCTGGCCCGGCTGCAAAAACAACGCACAAGTTTATTTCAGAATTGATCGGGGAAATGACCATTGACGTACGGAATGATGGCCGTACCTATGGAGCCCATGGAAATGCAAATATACAGAATCAGAAATTAGGAAGAAGTCTGATGACACCGGCGGCTGTGAAAAGAATGAGTCGGAAGGATTGTATTCTTTTCATTGAGGGGCAATATCCGGTTTTTGATCAAAAGGCAATTCCATTCCAGACACCACGGTGGAAGGAAATGGAGAAATTAGCTGGGGAAGACGGATATCATCACTCGGTAAAAGTTATATTTGACGAAGAACAAAGAACCTATTTTACAATTGAAACGAAAAAACAGATCCAATTTTTGAGTAAAGAACAAAGTGAAGCGTACAAAGAGATGGCAAAAAAGGATGACACAATCTATTATCGGGAAATTGATAAAGAGGCATTTCTCTATCTGAATTTCCGGAAGTACCCAAAACCCACCGAAGAAGAGATAACAAAGGCATTTCAAGTAGAATGTCAGGTAAGGAAGGAGCGAGTGGATCTGTTAAAACAGCAGGAACTTCCAGAGGACGTGAAGCTATATCAGGAAATGGAAGGACAGGAATCGACAGAGGAAGAAAAGGACACAAACAAACAGGAGAAAGATCTGTCAGGAAGCATTCTGGATTGTATGGAACGCTATCATACAATTTTAAGCAGAGAACAAAAGGAAATCATTATAGAGAGCCTGGAAAAAGGACTGACAGAAGAGCAGGTGAAACACCTGATGTTTTATCCGGCAGAAAAGATGTATCAGTATCAAAGAGCATTTTTGCTACAGAATAGTAGCCGATAGTTAGAGTGAGTTGTTCCGAATTTCGGAACAACGCAAAAGATGCAGTGTAAAGGGGTAGGCCTTGCTCTGCATCTTTTACTACGTTTTGTGATTGAAAGCCTTAATCGGCTTGTTTCCATTATAAAGCTCCAGATAGAAAAACACAAGAAAAATTTGACGTGAGGAGGATTTTTCACTTATAATAAGTAGAAAAAAAGAGAAATATATAGAGAATGTTAAACAGTATAAGCGGATAAAATAAAAGAGTCAGCGAAAACTGACTCTTTTAATCTTCTTTATTCATCATATAATAAATAAAGATGTCGGAAACATCTTTACTATGGCAGATATGGTGAAAAAAGTCAAGGTTTTTCTGATCAAGCTGTATGGTAAAGAGGGAAAAATGGAAACAAGAAAAAAAGGATCACACTTAAATATAGAGGAAAGAAGACAAATAGCAATTCTGGATAAGGAAGGTTGGTCTCCTTATAAAATTGCAAAGAAACTAAAGAGGGCAAGTAATACAATCAGAAACGAGTTGAAAAGAGGAACGGTAAAACAGGTTGTAGGATATCAAGAATTGGAAATCTATTTCCCGGATACCGGGGATATCGTATATAAAAAACACAGGAAGGGATGTGGACGCAAGAAAAAACTCAATTCTTGCGCAGCATTCTTACACTATGTAGAAGAAAAAGTGAAAAAAGGGAAACGCTCTTTTGCTGCAGCCAGAGCAGAGGCATTGGAAACAGGTGCATTTAAACAGGAAGAAGTGGTAAGTGTAGATACTTTATACAGTTATGCAGAGAATGGAGAAATCGAAGTAAAAAATATCGACCTACCAGAAAAAGTGAAACGTAAACAAAAGAGAAAAACCTACTGTAGAAAACATAAACGTTTAACAGGGAAAAGCATAGAGAAGCGTCCAGAGATCATCAATGAAAAAACGGAGTTTGGACATTGGGAAATTGATTGTGTCATTGGAAAAAAGACAAACGATAAAGTGCTTCTTACCCTGACAGAACGGATGACTCGGAAAGAAATCATTCGTAAAATGCCAAAGAAAAATGTAAACAGTGTACATAAAGTGCTGAATCAGCTAAAAAGAGAAGTCCCCAATTTCAGCTTGATCTTTAAAAGTATTACAACAGACAATGGCTCTGAATTTGCAAAACTGCATCGATGGGGCAAGCGTGCCGGAGTATCTATCTTCTATGCGCATCCATATAGTTCCTGGGAAAGAGGGTTGAATGAGAATACCAATAGAATCATTCGAAGATTTATTCAGAAAGGCACAGAAATAAAGGCACAAAGTAAAAAGAGAATTCAATGGATTGAGAACTGGATCAATACTATGTACCGAAAATCGATTGGATGGAAAACAGCAGATCAACGGTATGAGGAAGAAGTAGAAAGGATATTGAAAAGTAGAAAGATAGAGTGTGTGTAAAGAAGCTTAGGATTTGTGAAAGTCTAACAAAAAGAGAAAAAACAATAAAAACGGGTAAAAATAACTACACTTTTTGCTATTTTTATGGTATAATATTAGATGTAAAGAAGAAAAGCAAATCTAATACAAAGCCAGTGTTTTCAAGGGTTTTGTGCACATTTCTAATTAGCTAAAATTAGTTCAAGTTAAATTTTGAATCCCCAGACACTTTAATTTTCTAAAAACAGGTTGAAATATTCCCGGGTATGTAGTATAATCTTTACAATTTGAGGAAATTTACGAAGGGATAAGGTGAACAGATGAAGGCATTTCTGATTTTAGAAGATGGAACCGTGTTTACAGGAACAAGCATTGGTTCGACAAGAGATATGATTAGTGAAATCGTGTTTAATACCTCCATGACAGGATATTTAGAGGTGTTGACAGACCCTTCTTATGCGGGACAGGCAGTCGTAATGACGTATCCGTTGATTGGGAATTATGGAATCACACCGGACATGGAATCAAGAAAAGCATGGCCGGATGGTTATATTGTAAGAGAGCTGTCTCGTATGCCAAGCAATTTCAGATGTGAAGGTACGATTCAAGACTTTTTGAAAGAGCAGGATATTCCTGGAATCGCAGGCGTGGACACACGTGCTCTGACAAAGATTTTACGGGAAAAAGGTACCATGAATGGTATGATTACTACAAATGAAAATTACAATCTGGAAGAGATTCTTCCAAAGCTGAAGGCCTACACAGTA
>OLDY01000272.1_pt1 | contig 11854 bp, 10 predicted proteins | sample 1602271 | NCBI WGS metagenome assembly OLDY01 (sample SAMN02675046, study PRJEB24791) | human gut metagenome, SKBSTL021 | isolation source: stool | host: Homo sapiens | place: USA | reverse complement strand
TTTAAAATTTTAATGTTGATATTATTACTTTTTCAAGTTAATTTCTTTTCAAACGATAAGTACGACAAAATCACCGCTAATCTCCCAGGGGAAAATAACGGTGATTTTCAGTTTTCTTTATAGTTAGAAATTTTCATTAGCGCTTATTTAAAAATATCTCATCTTCCGGATCAAAATTTCAAATAAAGCAAAACCTGTTTGCCGGGTACCTACCTGATCCTCAACCGTGGTAAGACCTAAGCACTCAATTGCATACAGGAGAGCAATTACTTTAGAAACACTCTCAATTGCAAAGCGGACATTAGATGCGCCAGCGCAATCTTTCTTTCCGCTATCGACATTATAAAGGCATACCCCTAACTGGTAAGGATCAACCTTAGCAAGGGCTGGAATATAGGTTGCCACCTGTCCCTCATCGATCCGCTTCCAGCAGTCTTGAATTGCATCGTTCAAATTTAACACCATTCGATCATCTCCATTCCACAGACTTTTTTCTTACTATTGCTTTTTCACTGGTAAGCGAAGAACGGTTTTTAGGTTAGCCGGTTTGGTCCGCCGTGGATCGGATAAGTAAATTTCGTGGTGGTGCCGGTGGTCATTAATATCTAACTTGAGGTCGTTATTTGCAATAAATTCATGCAGTTTCTCAACGGTGGCCGGTTCATCATCGTATGGTCCAACGTGGAGTATTTGCGCACATAATCCCTCATCAATGGTTTTAAATTCAACCTTAGAGAAGTCAGTCTGTTTCTTTTCGGTAGCCGTTTTAATTGCCCAATCAAAGACATCCGTGGTAACAAAGTCCGGCATTCGGATTAACGAAATGAAGTTAAACTTCTCCTTATGCTCATAATCAACGCCTTGAACGCCCGGTTGCCACCACATTCCCTCAAGCGGTGGAACAACAAAGTCAAAATAACCGGGGATTTGGTAATCACCCTTCTTACTCATCTTGATTGTGTAAGCAATCCCATAAAGGAGCTGAAGTGCCTGACTATATTCACCATTTTCAGCGTTAGGATCACCCTTCCCCTGCACTGCAAGGTAATTCATTGGCGGAACTTTAATTATTGCCGATCGTTTTCCTGGACGATAAAGCCCTTTTTGTTCTTTTTTAAAATCGTATGCCATTGTTTTATCCCTTTATAACTTTTTATATTCTCGAATCTATTTTATATCTGTTTATATCTTGATTCGAGTTTTATATCTGTTTATATCTTCAAATTTAATAAAAAAAATGAGAGTGGCACAATGAACTAGACAAGCTAGTTCTGTTCCACTCTCTTGATCATCAATTTTCTTCCCGATTACCTAGCTCCCAAAAGGCCAATGCCGAGGCAGCGGCTACATTTAAGGAGTCCACGCCCGGTGCCATTGGGATCTTAATTGTAAAATCACTCTGCGCAATTGTTTTTTCTCTTAACCCCGGACCTTCTGAGCCAAGAATAATGGCAAGCTTATCCACTTGATCCAGTTGCGGATCGTCAATACTAACGGTGTTGTGACGTAATGCCATCGCTGCGGTTTTGTAACCCAACCGATGGAGCAAGCTAATTCCTTCTGCTTGCCAGAGTTTGGCGTCAACATAGGTCCATGGCACTTGGAAAACCGTTCCCATTGATACCCGTGAAGCCCGGCGATAAAACGGATCGGCAGAATCACTCGTGACGATTACGCCATCTATTCCAAGAGCTGCTGCTGAACGAAAAATTGCTCCAATATTAGTCGGATTGACTACGCTTTCGAGAACCGCAATTCGTGGGTGATCTTTCGGCATCGTTGCTAAAAAGCTAGCTAGATCTGGACGCTTTACCCGATGCATCGCAGCCAGTGCACCCCGCAAGAGATTGTACCCGGATAACTGACTAAGTAGCTCGCTACCAACCACATAAATTGGCGTTTGCCCTAAGCCACTCGTTTGGTTAATCACCATTTCGTGATCTAAATCAGCCAGATCACGGTCCAGTGCCTTTTCTTCAACTAGAAGAGAAGCTGGCTGATACCCTGCCCGTAAAGCTCGTTCAATTACCTTCGGACTTTCCGCAATAAACAACCCAGGTTGCGGTTCCAAAGCATGGAAGAGTTGAGCTTTATTCAGGCGGACGTAAGGATCCAAATCGGGTCTTGCTAAATCTGTAAGAAAAATTAAGTTATGCATGCTGAATCTACCTTATCGTTTGTATTACTGTGATGAGATTTATTTTAACGCTTTTTAACGCTTTTTAACGCTTTTCGTACTGTGTATTAACAGAACTACCAACTTTCCTTACTTTTCCTTTTTTTATAAGACCTGATAGTAGTTTTCTTACATGATATGGCGTTGTCCGTAACACTTGTTGGATCTCTTTTCGTGTTTGTCTGCCATTTTTGCTTAGAATATATAACACTGATTCTTCATTAAGGCCTAAAATGAATGTCGAATCTTTAACTTTAGAATCAATTACATTCTTAGTGTCATTATTATAATTAACATTAGGCAAGATGACCTTAAACGAATTAGGTCTGACCTCAAAATCTGGAGACTGATTCGTATCTTGATAAGCTTCATACATCCTCCGAATCCCAGTTCCATAATTTTCAATGTACTTCAACTTATCAAGAATATGAACAAGTTGAGGATTGCGAACAGCTGTCATTCCATCTTTAACTTCATCCAAAGTTAATCCATCAGGTATACCACCTGGTGAAAGTATCTCCATCCGATTATCAAAGATTTCAATCTTGATATTAGAATGCAACAAATAGTCTCTATGCGCAAAAGCATTAACAATTGCTTCTCTAATTGCTGTGTCTGGATAGTCTTTAGTTTCATGACGTTGTGGGGCACCATCAATTTTAATTTTAGTATGGTTATTAAGCTGAATATAGTGTAATAATTCGTCAATTTGGTGTGTTAAAGAACCACTAATTTCACGTTTATCCCTAAATTCCATCACATTCAAGCCTTGATAAATTGCTACCTTAGTAATCGTTGGATTCTGATCACTAACCAAAAATGCAGCATTATTGTAAACGTCAGACTCTTTTAACATATGAAGTGCTTTAATATTAAATTCAACATCTTTATAGTTAGCTCGTCCTTGGAGGCTTCTGAAAGACAAGTCCTGATTAGGAGACATTTCTGAATCAAATTCATCGTTCCCAATATTTTGTTGAAGCATCCTCTTAATTTGTTCATTAGTAGCTCTTACAGCAGAACTACCGTACCTAATATAAACACCTTTAGGAGTAAATCCTTCGCTTGCGATTGCATATGGTTTATGTCGTCCTGCTTTAACTTTAATAGTAAATACATCTTCATTAGGATAAATATCTATTAGACTAAAAGGAGTTGGATAAAATGCATTTGTATACCAGTGATTTATTTTTTCTTCCCATTGATGTGCTCATCAGATACCTCTAAAGGCTTTCTAGTTTGATCATCTATACCAAGAAAAATTGTTCCACCCTTAGTATTTAAAAAACTAACAATTTCACGTTTTAGTTTATTAGTTAATTCACTTTTATATTCAATTCCTTTGTCTTCATTCATTTGGGGCACAGTCTCCTTAAATACTACCAATAATTATATAACAAACTCCATAAATAATATGAAACAGTCTGTAAATTAATTAGCTCACTGCTATCACTTTTTATAAGGGTTTGGCTTTTAATTAAAAGAACCCCCATCATTTAAAATAGAAGTTCTTTAGAAAACATTTAATTATCAGTCAATAATCCTTTCTCCCTTAATTCTGGAAACATGTGATGAAGGTCTTGCTTCCCCTGATCTTCAACGTAGAATTTGACACCAAATAGTTTTACATCATCGTTATCTTCTAGGATTATTACGTTCTTAGGATCGATTCTTTCCAGGAGCTCCTCTTTCCATCTGTCCTTTTCAACAAACGCAATTCCTTTTGGCTCCATATAAATTTGGTAAACATAATTTTCGTTTTTAAGGTACATGATAAAGTCTGGCATATATCCTTCATAACGGTAAACACTCTCACCAAAGTCATGAAGCTTAAAGTCAGTATTTCGCTCATCAATGCGTAACAGATAAATTTGATCGTATTTCTTTCGGAAATTTGGAATTTCTGCTCCAATTCGATTAATAAAGTGCATCTCAAGTCGATCCACAATCGCGTAATCGTAAGCGTACCAATCTCTACCTTTCATCTCATAAGGACCAATTTTAGCTGCCTTAGGATCGTTAAAGTTATCACCCACACGTTTCTCATAGTCTCTGACCACTTCGTTAACAGCGACCTTCTCAAATTGGTTAGTACCTTTGGAGCGCTGGAAATTGTTTACTAAAGCATTCTGAACGCGAAGTAAATACCTTTCAACAGCAATTAGTCGTTCCTGAGGAGTTAATTGATGTTTATTAGCAACTCGCACCCTAACAACTGCATGTCCTAGCCAACTGTCGCTTGTAAGGAATTCTCTTATACTTGTTATAGTTGGGCATTGTTGTTTTAGGGATTCAAATCGGAAGAATGGATTAAATGATATGGCAGTCCTAATTAAAGCTTTATCTGCTGGATTACTAAATACAGCAGCATTTACTATTGGAAATAATGAATGATTATCCTTATCTGCTCCGGTATCGAATTTACGCTCAGTAGTTGTACTAATCATATCAATAGGCTCTGCTGTTTCTGGATCAAACCCGTACTTCAAAATTGAATTGTAGTGTTCTGCTGGTACTACCTTTACTTTGTTGTAGTAAATATTTCCGTGTTTATATGCATCCGTTCGCTTGAATGAGCTCTTAACATTCGCTGTATAAATTTTATACTTAGTATCCTCATTAACAGGTAAGTTAATAGCATCCAATGATTTACGAAGATTTTCCAGGTATTGAGGATTATTAATGGTGTGATAGTAAAGACGCTCCAATAATTGAATCCCAGGCTTTCGATCATCGAACCGTCGAGTATATGATTTCTTACCCTTATAGATAAAAGGATTATATCTGGCTCCACGACCGATTAATTGTGCTTCTGCATTGGTATCATTTGGCTTAATATTCTTTTCACCGATACGGACAATATCATAAAGATTTAGAACATCCCAACCCTCACTTAATTTAGCAACGGCAAAAACTGATCTAATCGGGTTTGATGGACTTTCGAGAGTGTTTAACTTTTGAGCAGCATCGTCATTATCAAGAATATCTTTTTTACCAGAATCGTTAGCATTAACCGTCGTGAACTCTTGGAAATCACGTTTTAATTCCGCAACAGTCTCACCAAAATCTTGATTTAACCAATATTTGTACGCTAAACTAAGGGCTTCACTTTGCGTTGAACGGTTTTGGGATTGAACAAAGCTTTGCAATGACTCAGCTGTTAAATTAGCAATCATTGTTAAAAAGCGCGCATTAATGTCCTTAGATACCTTGATAGTATTGGATTTGAAAAGGATTATTGGTTTAAAGTCAGGAATACCCATGTCTTGGGCAATTCGCTTTCGGTATTGAGATAGTAAGACAGCGTTCAGCATCTTATCTTCATCACTGTTATTAGCTTGAAGTCGATATACCTGTTTGGAATAGCCGTTGTTAATGAACTTGCTTAAATCATATTGCGCAATGATCTTGTTTTGGTATTTATGGTAAATATCAGGATTGTGGAGATCAATAGTTGCAGTAAATTCTAGTTGTTGATTTTGAAAATTTAACCCTCTAATCTTATCTAGCAATGATTCCCAGCTTCTGTTGGTGGTATCTTCTTTTTTACTTCGAGTACCAACGTTAAAGTGATGGGCTTCATCAGCTAAGATCACGAGCTTGTGCTTTTTCAGTGATTCTTCAGTTATGCCGTTTTCACGTGGAGAGTTGATATCATTTGAAAGCTGCTGGATACCAGAAAATTTCAAATAGATTGTATTTTTTTCAAGAGAAATGGGAAACTCCGATACAGTCTTAATGCTTACCCTTTGTCCATCAATAACAAGCGGATCTTGATACAGATATTTTTGAGAAGCTATATTCGTTAAATTATCAATAGTCTTATTAACGACAGCAGTTGTACTGGTAGTGAATAAGAAACATTGGTAATTATGTGCTTGATACATATACAGAATAATGGCTGCCATAATATCAGTTTTACCGGATCCAGTAGCCATATAAAACATTAACTGGTTATAAGAATCATCTTTCTTATCTAATTTCTCAACAGCATCTAGGTTATGAATGGCCGAGAATTGGTAATCTCGTAAGTTATGCTTCAGATTCTGCTTAATGTATAAAGGTAATCTTTGTAGTCCCTGATCCTGATTAAACAATGAGGTATCATTGAGCCAGTTTAATAGCTTTAAATCGATTTTTTCTTCTGGGATTGTTTTTTTACGAGTCATTATTCTGACTCCTTCCCATAGAAACTCTTGTTGAATCTATAATCACTATCTGAAATAAGATCTCGAACATCCGCATCATCAATATTTGATTCATTATAATAAAGTTGATTCTTATCAAGAATCTTAATTAGAAACCTTTTTTGCTCATCAAAGGATAAGTTTTTACGATCAGGATCACTTTCGTATTTTGCGAGATCAACCCGAAAGTCAAGATCCGCCCCATTTTTCATTCGTTGATAAACTTTATTCAGTTCGTCAACGTTTGTAGCTTTTTGTAAATCTCGCAGGAATCTTTGGTTTTTCTCCATTAATTCTGCATAAACAAAAGATCCGCCACCTTGCCAATCAACATCTTTAGAAATACCACCCTGTTCACCAGCTATAACCTTTTGTAGGCGTGGAACAGAGATCGTACTAACATAGTCCATTTGTTCAATACCGATAAAGCGACGATGCATCTTCATAGCTGTCGATGGTGTGGTACCAGATCCAATAAAGAAATCTAAAACAATGTCCCCAGGTTCTGTAACCATAGAAATAATTCTTTGAATTAGGGCTTCAGGTTTCTGACCACTCGAAAAATCATTTAGTCTCTCTTTAGACATTGGATTTATTACGAAAATATCGTCCCATAAGGAATTAACAGGTTGGCCTTTATATTCATCTAAGTATATTTTACGATTAATATTTTTGCTTTTTGAATCTGGAAAGGCTAGCTTACCTTCTTTATCCCATTTTTCTAATACTTTTTTAGAAACAGAATATCCTTTTTTGGGAGTTTTATATCCTTTGTAATCATAAATTAAATTAGGACGATAATTAGGACTCTGGATAGGTGACTTCATAAATCTTCGCCCTTGACTATCAACATTTGTAAATCGCTCTTTGATATACTTTTGTGTATTAGGATTATTTTTTGTATAAACGGGATAATATTTCATTTGGTTTGAATTTTTTGAATACCATAATACATACTCCACCACATTATTAAGCTGTTTTGCAGGGTTAGCACTTCCACCGCGACGTTTCCAATTTATTTTATTCCTAAAGTTATCCCTTCCAAATATTTCATCCATTAAGACCTTGAGATAAGAATCTTCAAAAGAATCAATTTCAATAAATATACTTCCATCTTCACTTAACAAGTCATGAGCAATTTCTAAACGGCTCTTCATAAAGGTTAACCATGTTGAATGATTAAACTTATCATTATAGGCAAAAGAATCAGAGCCTGTGTTGTAGGGCGGATCTAAATATATTAATTTTACTTTACCAGCATATTTTTTAACAATACTATGCAACACAATTAAATTATTTCCCTTGATAATCAAATTATCTTGATCACCGAAAGAAGTAGCATCATGTTCCCCATCCTTATCGTATTGTTTTACACTAACTAAGATTTTAGGCTCAAATAACTCACTAATTTCTGAATGCGCTAATGTTTCATTTAGAAAGGGTTCATCTACCCCCCCCCACTTTATTATAATCAACGTCTTCTTTACTCATTCCTGCCTTCAATACTGTATCCTTGTATGGAAAATCAAGTACAACATCTGATGAATCAGAAATAAATTTATCATCACTTGTAAGTCCTATTCTATTAGCATATTTGGTAAAGCTATCTTCCCAGAACTCTTTGTACTCAAACATCTTAATGAATTGATTAAGCTTAAAAACTTCAGTATCTGCAATCCTTTCAATATATTCATCATGAATTAACTGATTTGAAAGTAACGCCGTCATTAAATCATGATCATATTTATCAAGGTCACTAATTACGGTACTTCGTTTTAATGTCCCACTCTCTGTTATATATTTTGTACCAAATTGGCGTAAAACATTTTTTACTTGCTTCATTATCTTAGTTTCTATTTGCATAACTGTTCTCCCATTAACTAATTTCCTTTTTCTTAAGTAACTGTTGGACTCGATAATTTCTTTGCAGTAGTACATTACAATAAATTTTAGTATAAACAGTTTTTACCCAACTATTAGCACCATCAATTTTATAATAAGAAGCCATTCTTATAAACATCATATTAAGCTCTGATTCTAACATCGTTAATTCAGAGCTTTTATCGTACATTTCTATTATCATATTAAATTCATCATTATGAGGTTTTACTTTAAAGTTAGCGATTCCATTTACACCATGAGTATTATCGGAATAAGGGGCATACATGCTTAAGTAAAGGTCCTTAATTCCAAGATTTTTACATAGTTGATTGAAACTTGTATTTTTGTAATCCGGTTCAGCGTTATACCAATGTTGTTTAATCTTATTCCTATTAGAAATATTTTGAGGAAATAGTGTATCGTACCTTTTTCTAAAGTATTTTGTTGATTCTTCAAGGCTAGATGCTTCTGAAGGATCATTTTTTATTTGATTATCTATTTGTCGCTCCATATTTTTGGCTAATTTTTTATCAGTTAGTCTTTTTACTATGTTTAATGCCTTAGTATGTGAATTCATTTTTTCATAAAAGAATAATAACTCAGCCCTGACCTTAGTATTTTTCTGAAATATATATGTCAAATAAACCGATTGTTCAATAAATGTCCTTAATAATGTATCGGTCACATTAGTTAAACCATTATCTGTGAGAATTTTTATTGCCTTAGCATTTGATAATGCAGAATAATACAAAGAAATAATTGCTACATCACTCGGTGTTAATTTTTGCTTTGAAAATACAGAATTATCCTCAAATAATTTGTCAATTAATTTTTCGTTATCATTTATTGTTACTTCTAAACTCATATATTCTCCCCTAACTTCAAAAAGCACCCAGTTTTTCACTGGATGCTTTCATCATATGGCAAACACTTTGACAAACAAACATGTAGATTTAAGTGAGCTGGCCTAGTTTTTAAACTGCCAAAATGCTGATATATCGCCATTCCAACTCTAAGTTACATTGTAATTCTATTCGTATTCAATAGTCGAAGGCGGCTTACTCGTGACATCATAAAGGATCCGATTAACGTGATCAACTTCATTGACGATTCGTACAGAAATCTTTTGGAGAACGTCCCATGGAATCTTCGCAAAGTCAGCGGTCATCCCATCAATTGAGGTTACGGCACGGATGGCAACGGCGTAATCATATGTCCGGCCATCACCCATGACACCAACTGAACGAATTCCTGGTAAGACAGTGAAGTATTGCCAGATCTTTTCATCAAGTCCAGCTTTCTTGATCTCTTCACGCAAGATTGCGTCTGATTCACGGACAATTTCCAGCTTTTCTGGAGTAATTTCACCAATAACCCGGATACCAAGACCTGGACCTGGGAATGGTTGCCGCCAAACTAATTCGTGCGGAATACCAAGCTTTTCACCCAATTCACGGGTTTCATCCTTAAAGAGCTTCCGCAATGGTTCGATCAGCTTAAAGCCGAGCTTCTTTGGCAAGCCCCCAACATTGTGGTGTGACTTGATTGTTTGGGCAGTGTCAGTTCCAGATTCAATGACATCTGTGTAAAGCGTTCCTTGAGCAAGGAAGTCAGCATCAGGAATTTTCTTTGCTTCTTCGTTGAAGACTTCGATGAATTCCTTACCAATAATCTTCCGCTTTGTTTCGGGATCAGTAACACCCTTTAACTTACCAAGGAAGCGGTCAGCAGCGTCAACTTTGATAATGTTAACCCCGAGATCCTTGTTCAAGGCCTTCATTACCTGATCGACTTCATTCTTCCGCAACAGACCGTGGTCAACAAAGATACAAGTTAATTGGTCACCAATTGCCTTGTGGATCAATACAGCAGTAACGCTAGAATCAACCCCACCGGAAAGACCCAGGATAACCTTCTTGTCACCAACCTCTTGACGGATATGGTCAATTTGCAGATCGATAAAGTCATCCATTGTCCAGTTGTCTTTGGCACCACAAACATCAAAAGCAAACCGCCGAAGGATGTCTAACCCATATTCGGAGTTCCGTACTTCAGCGTGGAATTGGATCCCGTAGAACTTCCGCTTATTATCAGCGATTGCGGAAATTGGACAGTTCTTGCTGGTTGCGGTAACTTCAAAGCCTTCAGGAGCCTTGGTTACTAAGTCACCGTGACTCATCCAAACGTATTGCTTCTTCGGCAAGCCCTTGAACAATACCGCATCATCTTTTAAGACTTCAATATCAGCACGACCATATTCGGAGTTATCGGCCTTTTCAACCTTACCGCCAAGATCGTATGACATTAATTGCATCCCATAACAAATTCCTAAAATTGGAATACCTAACTTAAAGATTTCAGGATCAACCTTAAAGGCATCCTTATCGTAGACACTATTAGGACCACCAGAGAAAATAATACCTTTCGGGTTAATCTTCTTGATTTCATCAGCGGTAATCTTGTGTGAAAGGAGTTCAGAATAAACCCCAAAGTCACGCAAACGCCGGGTAATCAATTGATTGTACTGACTACCAAAATCAAGCACGATAATCTTATCGAAAGCATCCAAGTTTAATTTTGCCACGTTGCCACTTCCCTTTTCTGAATTTCTTATTTCTTAACAACTAAGTTTACAAGCTAAACGTTTAATGGTCAATGGTCATTATTAGTTCGTTTTTAACCGCGTTTTAGGTAGATCCGATCAACCACGTGATTAGCGGTTTTATGAAGAATGATGTTGGCCCGATTACGAGTTGGCAAAATATAATCAGTGAGGTTCGGTAAATCAACTGTTTGCCAAACATTCTTCGCCATCTTAAACGCTTCTTCTCGCGGCCCCTGGGAATAAGAATAATAGTAGTTATCCGGATCAGTAAGCGCCGTATCTAACAACATCCCAAACCGTTGCAGGTACCACTTTTCGATCTGCTCAGCATCAGCGTCAACATAAATTGCAGTATCGAAATAGTCGCTAACATAAATTTGCTGACTAGATGGCAGCTGAAGGGTATTAATTCCTTCCACAATTAAAATATCTGGTTGCCGAATAACTAACGGCTGGTCTGGCATCACATCATACACTTGATGTGAGTATGTCGGTGCCTTTACTACTGCCTTACCAGCCTCAATATCATTCATAAAACGCAACAGCTTCTCCATATCATACGATTCAGGGAACCCTTTCCGATCCAGAATCCCCCGTCGTTTCAATTCGGCATTTGGATAAAGGAAACCATCCGTGGTCATTAATTCGACCCGTTTATCTGGGAGAAGCTTGTTTAGCAAAATACTTAGCAGACGGGCAATCGTACTCTTGCCAACCGCAACCGATCCCGCAATCCCGATAATATACGGGACCCGTTCACTTTTCTGGTGGAGAAAATTAGCCTTTTGCATCTGCCATTCCAGATGATTTTGAAAGCGCAATTGAAGCAGCTTGATTAGTGGCAAATAGACATCCTGAACATCCTCAATTGAAATTCGATCATTAAGCGATTTAATCTCATCAAGGTTATCCTGGCTCAAACGAACCGTATCTGTCGGAAAGAAGCTATGCCATTCCTGTCGATCAAATTGCTCATAATTCATCCATTCATTCATAGTTACTGAT
>OLDY01000267.1_pt1 | contig 11987 bp, 10 predicted proteins | sample 1602271 | NCBI WGS metagenome assembly OLDY01 (sample SAMN02675046, study PRJEB24791) | human gut metagenome, SKBSTL021 | isolation source: stool | host: Homo sapiens | place: USA | reverse complement strand
GCCGCCAAACGATGCGGTCCGCGTCCATGTCCGAATCAGCGGCGTATGCAGTCAGTACGACCATCGGACCGTCAGCGCCGGTTTCGACCTTCGCGCTGAAGAGCGTGGCTTCCACGGTGGACGTGAACTCGTCAATCCGGTTATTGCAGTGGAGGATGGGCGGGTTCTTGAAGTGGGCGTTAAATTCATCCAAGTTCATAATGCCCTCCTATGCCACGAGCGTCTGGTCGTCGAGCTTCGCGCGCTCCTCCTCCGCGATGGAGATGAGGGTCCATGCGCTGTCGAGGTGCAATGCCTGGGCGAGGAGGGACAGCTGGTCGGTGTTCCAAGACTGTTCGCCTCCGAGACGGGACCAGAAGGACGTGTAGCTCATGCCGATCTCCTTGGAGATCTTCCTCAGGGAGATTCCTTCGCGTGCGGCCTGCACTCGAATCGCCTGAGAGATGGCGGTGTTCATTGAAGTCATGTTCTTCATCCTTTCAACTACCGCATTTGCGGTGTTTGCTGATATTGATAGTACTCGGATTTGTCTGATTGTCAATTCATATGCGGTAGACATTTCGCCCAATCGGCCCCATATTACGGTTTTATCGGCGTGTCGCCATTCCCTAGTTATCGCAAATGCGATAACATGTTCCACATGGTAAGAAAAGATGAAATGCCAGAAACTAGTGGCATAACGAAGGTGATAGCGGAAACCATAAGGAACAGGATGAAGGCGCAGGGCATATCCCAGAACAGGATGGGCTATCTCATCGGCAAGTCGCAGTCATACGTGAGCACCCGCTTCAGAGGCGAACAGGCATGGACCACCGACGACATCGACAAGATCGCCCACATCCTCGGACTACCCAACGGCTTCGCCATCATGGACGAGGCGCGCGGAGTTACGCAACGGTAGTAAGCTAGTCCATGCACATACCTCCTTGGTGTCGTGTCACACAAGGCCGCACACTCCTCGGGCAAGACGGGCGTACGGCCTTTCTCATATCCTCGTTCGAACACATGTTCAGACCCGGATACCGATAATACAACCGTTAGAACAAATGTTCTAAAACGACACGCCATGAGACGGGTCGTACACAAACAGGAAGAAAGAAGGAAACCATGATATTCGCATACGTCTTCGCCGGCATCGCGGGCATCGCGATACTCGGGGCCGTCATCCAGTCGGCCGTATTGAACGGCATCCGCCGTTCCGGTCTCATCGACTGGAGGACGGCCTATGAGATGGAACGCCTTGACGAGGGAAGCGGGGACCAGCCCACACTGGACGGCCTATACGAGAGACACGCGCAGGAAGGCTTGGACGAGGCTCAGATCGAAGCGAAAGTCAAGGAGGAGGCCGTGGCCTATACGAGGAGGCGTACCGGGGCTAGGAATGCGGTGTATCCGATTCTCGCGGGCGTCATGGTCCTCATGGCCGTCGGTGCTGGAGTCATCGCGGCAGCCGTCGCCCACTACGATTCCACGCCGACGACGACCTATCGGAGCGCCGTCACGGGCTACGGAGACGAGGAGGACACGACTCCGACCGGATGCGCCACGGACGATTTCGAATGCAGGTATCTGAACGGCGAGTTCGAACGGTAAGGGCAATTGGCCCCGAATACGAGGAAAGCCCCTCCGCTAGGTGTCAGGTCCTAGTGGAGGGGCTTTCGTTTGCTCTGGGCTCCGGTCGTCGGAGCTTCGATGATCTGGCTTGGATTCCCCTGCCGTTCCCGGTGTGGGTTCCGGTGTGGCTGTCAAGCCGTTCGGCGTCATCGAGGTCGAATCTAGCACGAAATCGAAAAACTTTCTCAGATTGTTATGAGCGTAAGCGAATAATAATCTTCTTTTAGTTTTGTTATATAGTGACATCGTTGTGACATCGTTGTGACCGAAGCGTGACATCGTTGTGACATCGTGTGACCGAAGCGTGACATCACGACCCTCTGAAAACGGCTCTATGAAGCCGATTCGAAATTAGACATGCTGTCTAGCTGAGGCTCAATTGAGGCTCAAATGAGGTTTTGGTGAGCCTCAATCCACAGTTTTCGTGAAAATATTGTGAATATTGAAAAAATCTCGGGATACGGAACAGCACGTTTCGGATACCGAGATGCAGGAGACTGCGGAGACGTTCCCGACGTAACCCCCTATGGCTTCGCGGCCATCCCGGCGACACGCCGCGATGTCGGACGCAAACCCCGTCCCCACGGCGTGTCCCGACGAATATGCGAATCTGTGTCCAACTGTGTATCCCCGGCCCATCCGCAGCCCCTTCCGCAGAGGGCCGCCCGAAGAGCGGAACCCTTGGAAACCAAGGGCTCCTACCATGGCTCCTGCGACTGGGCTTGAACCAGTGACCGTCCGATTAACAGTCGGATGCTCTGCCAACTGAGCTACGCAGGAATGCGCTGTGCACAAGATGAAGATGATACTCCGGAATAGTGCTACTGCAAAACCTCAGCGTGTCACATGGAAATTCTGGTTAAAGGCATGGCGGAGTCGATCGGAAAATCCGGAGCGGACGGCTTGACTCCCGCTTCGACCAGATTAACACCCAACATGGCCACCATCGCACCATTGTCGGTACATAGTTTGATACGGGGAACACGAACCTCGACCCCCCGTTCCTTGCCGACTTCCAACAGTTTGGCACGCAACTGGGAGTTCGCGGAAAAACCACCGCCGACAATCAGTGTGCCGGAATCATACTGTTCACAGCCTCGCATGGCTTTTTCGGCAAGCACGGTGGCAACGGAGTCGGCCAGCGAAGCGCACACGTCGTCGACGGGAATCTCAAGACCTGCGGTCTGACGCTGTTCAATCCAACGTGCGACGGCGGTCTTGACCCCGGAGAAACTGAAGTCGTATGGGTGTTGCCTTCCGGCTTTGCCTTGGGTGAGTCCCTGCGGCACCTTGATGGCATGTGGGTCGCCCGACTGGGCGTGACGGTCGATATGCGGGCCTCCCGGATAGGGGAAACCGAGCAGTCGTGCCACTTTGTCGAAACATTCGCCGGCGGCATCGTCAAGGGTGGTACCGACCACATCGATGTGCCGGGCCACATCTTCAACGTGCAGCAGCGAAGTGTGGCCGCCGGACACGATCAGCGCAAGCGTGTCCTTGGGAAACGGGCCGAACTGCAGTTGGGTGACGGCGATGTGCCCAATGACATGATTGATGCCATAGATCGGTTTGTTCGCGGCCCAAGCCAGCGCTTTCGCCCCGGAAACGCCGACGGCGAGGCAACCGGCAAGACCAGGGCCCGCGGATACGGCGATGGCGTCGATGTCGGACAGCGTCATATCGGCGTCGGCCAGAGCCTTCGACACGCATGGTACGAAAGCTTCGGCATGCGCCCGTGAGGCGATTTCCGGAATCACACCGCCGTAGCGCGCATGGTCGTCCATGGATGAGGCCACGACGTTGGAGATCAGCGTTCTGCCCTGCACTACGGCCGCAGCGGTTTCATCGCAAGTGGATTCGATACCGAGTACGATTGGTTCGCTCATTGGTTGGACACTCCGTTAGTTCTGTGGTTGGAAGCCGATGGTTCGTGGCTCAAGATCGAGACTCATGGTGTAGGCATCGATTCCTTCGGGCTGGTAATACCGTTTGCGCAGACCCATCCTGGTGAAACCGAAACGTTCATATAATCCCAATGCCGGCACATTGTCGACGCGCACCTCCAAGAGCATGCGTTTCGCACCCTGCCGTTTAGCCGATTCAATCAAGGATCGCAGGAGCATCGCCGCAATTCCCCTGCGCTGAAACGGCCTGCCGACGCCGATGGTCATGATCTCCGCATCATCACCGTCATACCAGAAGCCGGCATAGCCGCGAACGATCGGAATCCCATCGTCATCTGACGGTTCAATATCCAACAGGTAAGTACGTGCCGGCGCATTGAGTTCCTGCCGGACCGAATGTTCGCTCCAGGCGCCGTGACCGAACAGATCAGCCTCCAGTGCGACGATCTGTCTGATGGCCGCATCTTGTTCGACCTGCGTATGATCGACAATCATATTCGCTGCATCACTCCATTTTATCGGCACCGGCATGGTTGAGCACATGCTTGAGCGGATTCGGTACGGATACGTCAGGACGTCGAAGATACAGCGGTTCAACGGGAACGGGACGGGCCAGCGACTCGTCGGATGTGGCGAATGAGGCGAACCGTTCCAATCCGTAGGCTCCTTTATCAAGCAGCGTATCGTCGGACACGGAGCCGAGCGCAGCCAGCGAATCCCATGTCATAGCGTATTTCGAAGCGCCATGGCCTACAACGTCGACCACATACCGTACGTTCGGACGATCCGCTCGCAGCAGTTCAACCGCGGCATCGACCCGTCGCACGATGGATTGCGGATAGTCGATGTCCATGCCGACCAATGTTCGGGGCATGGCGCTCCCCCGTGCCGAATCCATCAGCATGAAGTACAGTTGCCGACGACGGGCATCGTTGATCGCAAGCGTCAGATGGCACGCGTCATCACTGGCGTATTCATCGACCAGTTGCGTTTGCGGTGAAAGCGCATCCTGTCCCACCAGTTCGGCTCCGGTGGCGAATGCCAGCGCCTTGGCCGCTACGATGCCCGCTCGGAGTCCCGTGAACGGCGCCGGGCCAATGCCTACCACGATGCGCTCGATATCCGTGGGTCTGAGTCCCGCCTGTTCGACGGCATGGGCGATGTTCACCTGCAGTTTCTCGACATGCGTACGCGAATCGGTCTCCACTATGGGCTCATGCCCGACCACGCCGACCGTGGAACCGTACGAGGTGTCAATCACCAGTGTCTGCATTTTCAAGAACTCCTTGTGCCAAACCTCTAGATACTGTACAACCGACGCTAGAAGCGACCAAAACAACGATCAGCGGGATCCGTTTGCGAAATCGAAGCCACTCCAGGCCGCGCCGATTGGAATCATGGTGACGATGCGCACGCCGTCGCCGGTCAGTTCCCTGTCATCCCCAGCCGTGTCGACATCGACCGGTCTGTCGATACGGATTTCCAACCGTTCCGGCGCAAGGGCCGCAGCCATCTGCTCGCCCCACTCCATAAGAATTACCGTATTATCGCTTGGATTCTCCAACTCCTCATCCAGTCCCAGAGATTCGAGCTCATCCAGCAGCCGGCCCACGGCATCCTGTCCGGGAGCGTAGGCATTGCCTCCAAGACGATAGGCGTCAACGTGCACCAGATGTGCGGAAGACCCATCGGAGAAGCGTCCCTCAAGCTCGCGTGCAATGGTGAATGTCGGAGACACGATGGGCTCCGTGATGCCGAGCCCCGCGCCGAAACCTTGCGCGAATGTGGTTTTGCCGGCACCAAGCGGCCCGGAAAGCAGCACCACATCCCCTCCGTGGGTCAGTTTTGACAACCGTTCGCCGATTGCGCGCATATCGTCGCCGGTCTCGACCATCATGGCGATGCCGTTACTGTTCATGACCTGTTGATCCGTCCTTTTTGACTAATGAGTTCGATGGAGCGTTCCAGCGCATAGACCGGGTCTCCTCCACTGGTTTTGCTTTGCTCGTCCGCCCATGCAAGCATCTGGATGCATCGGCCCAGACCTGCCGAAGTCCATCCGGGAAGTTGCCGTGTGGCATTCTTGAGTGCCCACGGGTTCGTTTTCGCCTCTGCTTGAGAAATGGTACCGGCACGCACAGCCGACGCTTTGGCGAGCGTACGCAGCTTCATGGCAAGGGCTCCGATCAGCGCAATCGGATCGATGCCCTGCTCCACCGCTGATCGCATGGCGATGATGGCATCGGCGGAACGACCGGCCATGGCCTGATCGGCTACGACAAAACCAGTGACCTGCGGGTTGGAATCAAGATACTGGTTCACACGATTCAATCCCATTGGATCGTCGTCGAAATCAAAACACAGCTGGGCGACCATCGCAGCAAGCTCACCGGTTTTCTCGCCGAATACGGCCACGAGCTGCTGTGCTGCCATCGGGTCCACACGACGGTTTCTACTATCGAAGCATTGCATGACGAAGTTGAGCTTGGCATCGGCCTTTTTCAGATCGGGCACGACTTGTTTGTCGGCTCCGGCCTTCGTGAGCTGATCCACCAGTCGTTTGCCTTTGACTCCGCCTTCATGCTGGCAGATGACAATGCTGCAGTCCGTGGGATCCTTGCATGCCTGCCTGCAATATTCGACCATGGCATCACCAAGCTTTTCGTCGGCGCCTTGCAGGTTGACGATTTTCACGATCGCCCGATCGCTGAGCAACGAAGGACTCACCGCCTCATCGAAAGCATAATGATCCGCGCCCATTGCATCCAATTCGATCAGTTCCGCATCAGGATACTTGCGTTGCGCGGCAACACACTGATCGCGCACCGTCTGTTCATTCAGATACGAATCCCCGCCAAAGACGATGTGGAATGGCGTATTCGTTGCGGATGTTTTCGGCATAGTATTCAATCTCGCCGCATCGGTGGACAAGCGTGCCATCATCAGCCGGCATCCCAATGCATGTTTTTCAACGCGGCGAACGTAAGCGTACCCCACAGGCGCAATCGATCCATAGGATTGCTCAGCATACGACGACCGGGCATGCCCTGTTCCGGCGTTCCCGCGCGTCTTGCGATGCGACGCATCAACCATACCGAACAAGCGCAGACCGACTCGACAGCCAGAACCAACATCGCGCCTGGTATGCCGCCGGCCCATGGGATGGTGGCGTGATTGCCCGATCCCAAATGCAACGATACGATCTCCATGATTGCGGTGCCGCAACCGGATAGCCACGCCAGCACGAACCCGATGTCGGGCAGTATCCAAGACAAGGCCAATGACGCCAGTCCAGCCAACGTGGAAAAACCGACGACAGGTGAGACCACAAGATTCGCCAGAATCGAAAATACCGGCAGCTCCGGTTCGATCAGCACCTGTAACGGCAAGGTGAACAGTTGTGCGGCGATGGTCATGCCCGCAGCCTGTGCCACGAATAGCGGCAACATCGCTTTCAGCCAATCGGTCATACGGTCCGCGAACAGCACTATGCCCAGCACCGCGGCACACGAAAGTGCAAACCCGAAGCTATATGACATGTACGGCTGGATAAGCAACACGCCCATAGCGGTCCAGCATAAGGTACTTAGCGCCTGCCCACGCCGTCCTACAAACAGACAGGTCGCGCCGGCCAGTCCCATCAGTAACGCACGGAAGACGGAATCCGAAGGAAACATGCAACAGGACAATGCAATGTAGGAAAGACCGATCAGTATTGCCGTAATTCTTCGTGGTATTACGAAAAACGCGCAAATCGTACGGACCAGCGTGGCGACCACGGCAAGATGGCCGCCGCTGACCGCCATCAGATGCAGAATTCCCGATTTCCGGAAATCATCCTCCAATCGGCCGGCATAGGTGGCATCGATGCCGGATCCATCGGTCGAGTCTTCCGTCGGCACGTAATCCTGTCCGAGAATGCCCAATGTCAGCCCGGGAACCAGCACCTTGCCCTGATCCGAAAGCCTGCCGGTCTGTATGAAAAAGGAACGTTGCATCACATCGACAAGACGGAAGACGGCATTCGGCGCGCGAATCATCCGAATGTCGTCCACGTCGGTCAGCCATATCGGCATGCTGCCATAGTCGGATGGCATCAGCATGCCGTCCAACTGGTATGTGCCGTCCTGCCGCAACATGGCGCAGTCGGGCTGATCGGCGTATACCCGTATACGACTGGCCGATGCCCGAACGAGTTGGCCTTCGGTCACGGTTTGCAATACGGCATCCGCTTGGCAGTCATTGGCGCGCCTGTTCGAGGCAACCGTCGGCGAAACGACATGCAGCCGCACCGTAACCGGCGTTGTTCCCTTCCTCGCCAGCGACGAGGACACGTCATTCCACTGCACAAGATCATAGGTCAGTGCGGTGCAGGAGCATGCCAGCACGGCGGCGATGCATACCATGGCACCACTGTGCCAAGCCATCAGCTTGGTGGCGTTCGGGCCGCGCAGTCTCAACGACGCCAATCCCACACCGGCCACCACAACCATCAGCAATATGATGGCGATCAGTAGCGGACCGGCGTGTGTCCCGTTCGCCGTCATCATTGAGAACGCAGCATGCGTGAGGAGACTTGCCGACCAACTCAGCACTGTCACGGGCAACAGGCGCCAGTCCCTGCTGCCTCGCTCACGTTCGGACCACCGACCTTTCCCGTTCATCGCACACATACCTGATCACGGAATTTGGCCAACGTCTTGCTTCCGATGCCTTTGACATCCATCAGCTGATCCACATTGTCGAAACGACCGAACTGCATGCGGTAATCAAGTATGCGTTGCGCGGTAACCGGACCGATTCCCTTCAGCGTCTGCAGTTCCTCCAAGCCTGCGGTATTGAGGTCAAGAAGGTCGGAAGTGGGATCGGTATCGGTCGATTCGGATTGTGCCGTATCCGACTGTGCGGATGAGGCGGATGCCGACGGCGACGCGCCGGATGAAGGATGTGCGGTTTGCCGTACCGTGGGTTGCGTGGATTGCAGTTGTGCATAGTGGGTCGCCTGTTGGATAAGCATGGTCAGGCTTGCACATAACGCGCAGGTCAGGGTCAGCATCGCAATGACCGCATGAATCGGCTGAAATATGATGCGTGGCTTATCTCTTCGGCCGCGATTGATCGGCTCTTCGGAGTCTGATGGCTGGACACCCGCCAAATCGGCCAGTGATGGTTTGGCTGCAACGGCACGCCGCACTTGCGATGATGCCCGGGCGTACGATCGTGCGGGTTGAGGACAGTGCGCAGACGGATGAGGCTCAGGCCTTGACGTTGTTTCGGGAGCATTCAACCGTTGCAGCCGCGTCATCGGTGCGGCTGCGCCCATATGCTTCTTTCTGATAACGAAAACGCCCATGACTCCACGCTGATGGAGTCATGGGCGTTTGTCCAGTCGAAACGGCCCTTGTGGTCGAAGGACGTCAGTTATCCACAGGCTCGGCGTGTCGCCAAGCGGAAGAACGATTCAGTCCTTTCGAAGGCCTTCAGTCGTCATTCCGCGGGGACGATCGAAACGATCTTCGGCGCTTTGACGATCACCTTGCGTGGCTCCTTGCCGCCAAGACGGTCGGCGACCGCTTCGAGGGCCATCTGCTCAAGCTCCTTCGGATCGATATCCGGAGTGACCTCGAGTTTGGCACGCACCTTGCCTTTGATCTGCACCACTGCGGTAACGGTGTCCTGGCCGACATAACGTTCATCGGCCTTAGGCCAGTCGGCATGGGCCAGCGATTCGTCATGGCCGAGCCTGTTCCACAGTTCTTCGCAGATGTGCGGTGCAATCGGTGAAAGCATCAGAATCAGCGGTTCGATGGCGGCACGCGGCACATCATCAAGACCAGTCAGATGATTGTTGAGCACAATGAGCTTGGCGATGGCGGTGTTGGGGCGCATGGCCTCCATTTCCACGGTCACGTCGGCAATCGTGTTGTTCAGGAGTTTCAGGGTCTTGGAGTCGAGGTCACCCTCGCTGACGCGAACCTCACCGGTGGTCTCGTCGATGACGTTACGCCACAGACGCTGCAGGAAACGCATGGAGCCGACCACGTTGCGGGTGTTCCACGGACGGGATTCGGCCAGCGGTCCCATGCCCATCTCGTATAGGCGGAAGGTATCTGCGCCGTAGTTCTCGTACATGTCATCCGGGGTGATGATGTTTTTCAGGCTCTTGCCCATCTTGCCGAACTCGCGGTTGGCGTGTTCGCCGTTCCAGATGAAAGTCGGTTCGCCATTGGCATCGGCAGGACCTTCCACCACTTCGGCGGCCGGCACGTACTGGCCACGGTCGTCGGTGTAGGCATAGGCCTGGATCATGCCCTGATTGAACAGTTTATGGAACGGTTCGGCGGAGTCGACGAAGCCGAGGTCGAAGAGCACCTTGTGCCAGAAACGCGAATACAGCAGATGCAGTACGGCATGCTCCACGCCACCGATGTACAGGTCCACGCCACCGGCCTTGCCAGTGGTCTCGTTGTGGTTCGGGCCCATCCAGTAATCGTATTCGTCCTTCTCCACCATGTGTTCGGTGTCGGTCGGATCGAGGTATCGCATGTAATACCAGCAGGAGCCGGCCCAGTTCGGCATGGTGTTGGTGTCACGGTAGTAGGTCTTCTTGCCGTCGCCCAGATCAAGCTCGACCTTGACCCAATCCTCATTGCGGCTCAACGGTGCTTCCGGGTTGGATTCGGCATCTTCGGGGTCGAAGGTCTTCGGGCTGTAGTCCGGCACATCCGGCAGGTTGATCGGCAGCTGTTCGTCGGGCAGCAGATGCGGGGTGCCGTCCTCACCGTAGACGATCGGGAACGGCTCGCCCCAATAGCGCTGGCGGCTGAAGAGCCAATCGCGCAGACGGTAGCTGACGGTGCCCTTGCCGACACCTGCGGATTCAAGCCATGCATTGACCTTGTCAATGGCCTCGTCGACGCGCAGACCGTCGAGACTCAGGGCATCACCCTTGGCCTTGGTGGACGCTACGGAAGAGTTGATCACGATGCCGTCGTGGGAGACGAACGGAGCCTTGCCCTCGTAGTCGGCCAGGTCATCGCCGGATTCCGGCAGCGGCTTGACGGTATATATGACCGGCAGACCGAACTTGACGGCGAAATCATAGTCACGCTGATCGCCACCCGGCACAGCCATGATGGCACCAGTGCCATAATCCATGAGCACATAATCGGCGGTGAACAGCGGCAGCTTGGCTCCGGTAATCGGGTTGATGGCATACAGGCCAGTGAACAGACCCGTCTTTTCGCCCGCCTCGTCGACACGGTCCTTGGCGGTCTTGGCTTCGGCGGCCAGACGGTAGGATTGCACGGCTTCGACCGGAGTGGCATAGCCACCCTTCCAGTTCTCCGGGGTTTCGGCAGGCCACTCGTCGGGGACATCGGCGAGCAGGTGGTGCTCCGGAGACACGACGGCGAATGTGGTGCCGAACAGAGTGTCGGGACGAGTGGTGTAGATCTCCATGTCCCTGATACCGTTCGGGGTTTCGACGGTGAAATGCACGGAGGCGCCATGGGACTCGCCAATCCAGTTACGCTGCATCAGCTTGACTTTTTCCGGCCAATCGATGCCGTCGAGATCCTCGATCAGACGGTGACCGTAGGCGGTAATGCGCATGGACCATTGGCGTAGCTCGCGCTGGAACACCGGGAAATTGCCTCGTTCGGACTTGCCTTCGGCGGTGACCTCCTCGTTGGCGAGCACGGTACCCAGTCCCGGACACCAGTTGACCGGGGACTTAGAGATGTATGCCAGACGGAAGTCGTTGAGCACATCCGCCCGTTCGGCTTCATTCAAGTCGGCCCAGGACCTGCCCTCACAACCCGGAATGGCGCGCGCACCGGATTCGAACTGTTCGACCAGCTCGCTGATCGGTCTTGCGCAGCCTTTGGAACCGCTCGGATTGACGGCTTCCTCGTCATACCAAGCGTCATAGATGCGTGAGAAGATCCACTGGGTCCAACGCACATAACCCGGATCGATGGTGGCGAAGGAGCGACGGTTATCAAAGCTCAGACCCATGCGATGCAACTGGCGGCGCATGTTGGCGATGTTCTGTTCGGTGGTGATGCGTGGATGCTGGCCGGTCTGTACGGCGTACTGCTCGGCAGGAAGACCAAAGGCGTCATAGCCCATGGCATGCAACACGTTCTCACCCTTCATGCGGTGATAACGGCTGACCACATCGGTGGCGAGATACCCCAGCGGGTGGCCCACATGCAGGCCCTTGCCCGATGGATAGGGGAACATGTCCATGGCGAAGTAGGATGGACGGCCCTCCGCGTTGTGGCCCTTGCCATCCTTCAGCTCGCCGTTGACGTTGGCCGCCCAAAACGTACCCTCGTCATCCCAGATCTTCTGCCATTTCTCCTCAACGCCTTGAGCCAGCTTCGCATTGTAGCGAAACGACGGCTCGGCGGATTCGTTCGACTGCGCCTGTGCGCTTTTCTCGGAGATCGGAAGAGCACACGT
>OLDY01000260.1_pt1 | contig 12207 bp, 9 predicted proteins | sample 1602271 | NCBI WGS metagenome assembly OLDY01 (sample SAMN02675046, study PRJEB24791) | human gut metagenome, SKBSTL021 | isolation source: stool | host: Homo sapiens | place: USA | reverse complement strand
CACCAGTACATGACATACCTGATGTAATACATGAAAATCAAGAGTTTGATTTTTATATTGAGACAAATTATGATGTATATTTGCTCCGAATCATACATAGCCAAGATTGTGTTGTAAGTATTTATCCTGCAATAGTGGATGGTATCATTTACATTGTAAGCTCTATACCTGTGACTAAAGATAATATGAGAGAGTCTATTCAAAACGTTTTATATGCGTTAGAGCCATATGGTTTTCCGAAACTGAAGAATCCCAAAAGTAGTATTACGTTTAATATATAGTGACGAAATAGGTCGTAAAGAAAATAATACCACATCATATAGGAATTTTTTGTCCCGTATGATGTGGTATTTTATTTATATATGATTCAGGGGAGGTCTTATATTATGGTATATTACACAGGATTAGTATTTCTGTATTGTATATTTTGGCTAGTAGTTCGGTTATACCGTGGTCCTGTTGATTTTACATGGTGGCCAATTAAAAGTGATGATGAAGATGCTATTAATGAAGATATGGAAGATTATGTTGAGTCTAATCGATTTATAGTTTTGGTTAATGCTACACCTGAAATTAAAAGAGTTATTATATCGCTTGTTAGTCTAGGTATCTTTATATTCAACCTTATTAACGCAGTAGGTTTTTATTTGATCATTCAAACAATAAGTATGCCAATTTTTATGTATTATTTACTTATTGTTATTATGATTCTAGCCTTTATAGATGCAGTAGAAAGTACTTGTGAGTTTTATCTCTATTTTGCATCTATATTTACAAAGAATGTTCCAATGAAAATTATATATAGATATCTGGATATATATCGTATTAAGTTATTGCCAGAATACATGGATGAAGTACTATGTGCCTTGTCTATATTGAGTGCCATTTATGGAATATATTGGTACATTGTAATATAGTAATTTAACGTTAATTGAATATGGTAATATCTGATTTTGAGATGTTTAATTTTTGCCACATATTTTACTATTACTGTAGTAAACTGTTTATATGTGGCTATTTTTATAGTAAAATGAAAATTAAATGAACATATTTTAAATGAGGATTGTTATATAAGGAAATTAAACACAACATATAAGGGAGCATATAAATGGTTAAGGGACAGAATGTAAATTTATTTTTATTAGATGGAGAAGTCACTGGTCGTATTAAGTGTACCTTAGCTAATTGGACTGGATTGGTTTATAAAATTCCTAGATCCTTATTAGATGAATCTAAAGATATCAGCGCATTACATCAAAGTGCAATCTATATGTTATTTGGTATGGATGATAATAATGAACCGTTAGTATATATTGGTCAGGCTGGAATTCGTAAAAATGATGATGGGGTTTTGCAGCGATTAAGAGAGCATGATACAGATAGTAGTAAGGACTTTTGGACAGAGGCAGTAGTATTAACAACATCGAATGATAGCTTTGGTCCTACAGATTTAAATTTCTTGGAGAATCATTACTATAAATTGATTAAAGAAATCAATCGATACAAGGTCTTTAATGAGAATGAACCAACTCTTGGAAATGTAACTGAAGAAAAAGTTAGTGAGTTATTAGCGTATATAGAGTTTTCAAAATTACCAATAGGATTATTAGGTAAGAAAGTTTTAACACCAATTGATGAGTTGGCTGAATCAAGTCGTGGTGATGGTGATGTTATATATACTATGACTCAAAAAGTTGGAAGTGAAGTGATTACTGGCTATGCTAAAGAAACTAATGAAGGTTTTTTACTTCTGAAAGGAAGTAAAGTTTCTCATAAGACTGCGCAAACTATATCTGAATCACTTAAGTTACGTCGGAAAATAGCAAAAAAAGATAACGATAATTGTATAATGGAAGATATTTTATTTAATAGTCCATCCACCGCAGCTATGTTTTTAATTGGTCAGACCGCAAATGGATTAATTCTTTGGAAAAATAAAGAAGGAGTTAATTTAAAAGAAATACGAAATAGAAATAATACTATTTAAACAAGAGTTGCATTTTAAAAAATTACAAAATTATATTTGCTTTTATATGAACTACACTGTATACTTTAATTAAAAGATATACAGTGTAATTTTTTAAAATGCAAAAATAAGAGTGAGATGAAAAAGATATTAAAGAAAGAGGTGAGATAATGTATATTCAAAATGTATTTCATAGCAATACGGGGATATCACAGTATCGCATTGAAGAAAGCAATAGACCTGATGCGAAAGTATATACCTTGTATGGGCAGAATGAATTATATGAAGATCTATATGGTGTACCTGGGGCTATGAGTGATCGGAAACAGATAAAAGTAGATAGAATGGGGACTGGCGCTATTGCCAGAGAAGGCGATTTATTATTTAGCACAATTTCTGGTGAAGCTACAATTGTAAGTAGTGAACATGATGGTTACGTATTCACACAAAATTATGCTCGTATGGAGCCTATGAGTAGGTTAGTAGATAGAAAGTATATGGCTTATTTAATTAATGAAAATCCATCAATCAAGCGCCAGTTTAAACAAAATCTACAAGGTAGTCAGGTGATACGATACAGTTTAAAGCTATTGAAAGAAATTGCGTTACCAGAATTACCACCAATAGAGATTCAACGGGTGATAGGGGATATATATTTTAAGCAATTACTATTACGTTCGTTAAGACAACGGGTAGCCGAGAATACGTATCGTTTATCAATTGCTATGTTACAGGGAGTGGAGTAAATGACAGAACTAGAATTTGAACGTCAGCTAATTGAACAATTATCGTCAGGGGTTATTAGTAGTACAGCAAAGCAATTGGGAGACACTACAGCTCCTTACGGTAATATGAAGGTGTTTAAAAGCAAATTATGGAAATATGAGCCAAGAATTAAAACGACTGAAGACTTGTGGGAGAATTTTCGGTCTATTTTGTATCAATTGAATCAAAATCAATTGACGCAACCATTAAGTGATACAGAGTTTAAACAGGTTCAAAAGGTTATCAATGAACTTTACACACCATATCAAGCAGGTCAGTTTTTATATGGTATCAATGGCGTATCTCAAGTAGAAGTAGATCTTGATGATGGACGTCATGTATTCTTGACGGTATTTGATCAAAAACAAATTGGAGCAGGTAATACAGTATATCAAGTGGTAAGTCAAATTAAGCGAGAACCACAAATTGCGGGTCGTCCAGAACGTCGTTTTGATACTACACTACTTATTAATGGTTTACCAATCATTCAAATTGAGGAAAAATCTGTTAAACATTCTGTTGATGAAGCATTGAACCAAATGCATCAATATATTCAAGAGAAACAGTATAGTGATATTTTCTCAACAGTTCAAATTCTAGTAGCTATGACGCCTAATCGAATTAAATATATGGCGAATACAACGGCGGAGTTATTCAATAAGGACTTTGCATTTGAATGGCAAAATCCTAATGATAATAAGGTGGTTCGTAACTGGACTGCTTTTGCTGATATGTTCCTTAGTATTCCAATGGCGCACCAAATGTCTACATTGTTTACTATTCTTGACGGTACTAAGAATAAACAAGTGCTTAAGGTTATGCGCCCTTATCAGGTATATGCTACAAAGGCCGTTTTGAATGAGCTGAAACGTGCAGACTTTGATTTACCAATTAATAAATTAGGTTATGTATGGCATACCACTGGATCTGGTAAGACTATCACTAGCTTTAAAACAGCATGGTTAGCTAGCCGTATGCCTAATGTAGATAAGGTTATCTTCGTAGTAGACCGTATTGCTTTGACCAAGCAAACTGAAGACAATTATAAAGCATATGATCCTGAAGGCTCTATAGATGATAGTGGCAATGTAAGTGGTACACAAAATACAGATGCTTTAGAGGATAAGTTAGATAAAAATGGTTATGGTATTATCGTTACATCCGTACAAAAGTTAAATACTCTTATTAAGCGTAAAAATTTTGTGGTACCTAAGAAAAAATTTGTATTCATTGTCGATGAGGCTCATCGTTCCACTGGTGGTGAAAGCTTTGAAGAGTTGCAAAAGGTCTTTAAAGGCGCCGCATGGGTAGGTTATACAGGAACGCCTATGTTTGATGAAGTAGTTGGTAAAAAAGGCACTAAGACTCATGAAGTATTTGGCAAATTACTCCATGCTTATACGATTCGTGAAGCTATAGCCGATAAAAATGTATTAGGGTTCAAGGTGGATTTTGAAACTACTATTGCAGAAGACCAAATGAAGCAAGAGTACTTACCAAAATTCTATAAAGCACAGCATCCTGATTGGAATGAACAAGATATTGAACGTAAAATCATTAATCTTACTGATAATGATATGGATGATATGATTGAACCTAGTTTCTATGATAATAATCCTAATCATGTACGATTAGTTGTGGAAGATATCTTCAAAAATTGGCGTAACCGTTCTAATGATGGTGCCTATAATGCTATGCTTACGACACATGTAGGTGGTAACCGTCCAAGTACGCCGATGGCATTGATGTACTTTGATGAATTTGAACGTGTTAATCAAGAACGAGCAGCACAAGGTTTACCTACGCTGAAAGTTGGTGTTACGTTCAGCATGAGTACGAATAATAGTGATAACCAGTTAACGACAAATGATGGTTTATTACGAGCAATGAATCATTATAATAAGATGTTTGGCACAAACTTTGGGTTAGATGATGTATCGGGGTATACACAAGATTTGACCACACGATTAAATCGAACCGCAGAAGATGGGCAATATTTAGATATTGTTATTGTTGTGGACCAACTATTAACTGGTTTTGATGCTCCTAAAATGAATACACTATATGTTGACCGTACATTGAAAGATGCATTATTGATTCAGGCTTATTCTAGAACGAACCGTATTGCTGATAATCAAGGTAAGCCTTGGGGGCGTATTGTTAATTATAGATGGCCAGCTAAGAACGAAGAACTCATGAATCGTGCGTTAAGTATCTATGCTAATAAAGCTTCCGCTGATGTACAAGAAACATTGATAGATACAAAAAAATTAGTAGATGCTGGTGTTTTAGCAAAATCTTTCAAAGAGCAATTTGAAGAGGTCAAACATGTAGTAGATCAATTAGCGGATATTACAGATACTTTCACAGAAGTACCAGCCAGTGAAGCGAAACAAGAAGAAATGTTTAATCTCATGCGTAACTATAGTTCGGGAATGTCTAAATTAAAACAATATGACCCAGAAACGGTTAATGGTGAGGATATTGGTTTTGACTATGATAATCCGGATGAACTTGTTACATTACTTGGTATGACACCTGAACAGGAGGAAATACTAACGACATCTTTATATAACGATTTAAAAGAACGGATTGCAGAAATACATGATGTACCTGTCGCACAAATTGAATTACGCATGATTCACGTGAAAGATGTTAGTGTCAATTATGATTATTTAACTGAATTGGTAGAAGCATTGATGAATGCAGTGCATGAGGATCGTATGGATGCAGCCGCTGACTATCGAGATAAGATTAGTGATTTTGCTATGGCCTTGGAAGACCGTCAATATGCAAAACAAATTAATAATGCTGCTGAGGCCATTTATAATGGTAATTATCCTCCTGAAGGGCATGAAGTAACGTATCCAGTTCAATTAAAATCTAGTTTGGATATTATACATGATGCTAATACTATGATTGTGAAGGATAATATCTTTGATTTCCGTTTAAAATGGGGCATTATTGATGTTATTAGTAATGATGAAATTTTAGAACTATTTGGACGCCATACTGCAGGAAAACAAGATCTTGATAGTACAGGACGAATTAGTCAACTAAAGAAAGATGCACGTAAAGAATACCAAGTTAAAGCACAAGATAAAGAAGTGGCAGCACTTAATAAGATTACATATGGCAATGAATTAGTTGCTGCATTATATAAATTTGCGGATTCTTATGTTAATGAAAGGTAGGATTGTTATGGTAAAAGGAAAGAGGGGTTGCGATGAGTAAGGAAAAACGGAGAGTACCTAAGTTGCGTTTTCCTGGATTTACGGAAGATTGGGAACAGCGTAAGTTGGGTGATTTTACCAATCAAATTAATACTTTTGTAAATCCAGAAGATGCAAAGTTACCTTTATGGTCACTAACCGCTGAAGCAGGTTTAATAGAAAAGTCCGATAGATATGAACGGGATTTCTTGGTAAAGAAAAAAGATCAGTATAAGCGCATTGAAACTAATACACTTGTTTATAATCCAATGAATATAACTATAGGTTCTATAGATATTTATACTGGGCTTTATCCTATAGCTGTTTCTGGTTACTATGTATCAATAGTTTATGATAAAAATATTGATACAGATTTTCTTAAAGAAGTGCTATTATTACCTTCAAGTTTGAAAATGTATAAAAATTATGCTACAGGGTCATTGATTGAACGACAACGTGTTCAATATCCTACATTTTCAAAGCTACAACTATTACTTCCTAATCTCGATGAACAAAAAGCAATCGGTCAAATATTTAAATCACTTAATTTAAATATTACCCTTCATCAGCGTAAGTTAGAGCACTTACAATTACAGAAAAAATCATTACTTCAACAAATGTTTGTATAAATAAAGGAGATTTTGTATGGCAGAATCAAAAGCACAGAATATTTCTAGCCAATTATGGGCTATTGCCAATGATTTACGTGGCACAATGGATGCTAGTTCTTTTAAAGACTATATTCTTTCATTTTTATTCTATAAATATCTTTCGGTACATCAAGAAGAATATCTTGTCAATAATGATTTAGTTGATATTTCTGATGGTAAAACAGTTAATGAAGCATATAAAGAACTTGTTGAAGAGGCAGGTTTAGAGGATTGTTTAATTGATATTGCGGGTACATTAGGATATGCTATTAATCCTGAGGATACATGGGCTTCTTTAATTGAAAACGTTCATAATGGATCTGTTGTTCCTAGTGATTATCAACGGTTATTTGAAAATTTTAATAAGAATGCCGAAATAAATGAAGCAGCAGCTGCTGATTTTAGAGGTATCTTTAATTATGTTAATCTTGGTGATTCTGGGTTAGGTTCAACAATAGCTGGTAGAACCAAAACCTTAAATGCGGTTGTAACAAAAATAGATGAAATTGAGTACAAAGATGAAAGCGGTAGGGATATTCTTGGTGAAATCTATGAATACTTAATTGGTAAATTTGCAGCTAATGCAGGTAAAAAAGGTGGAGAATTCTATACACCTCATGAAGTTAGTCAAATATTGGCTAAAATCGTAACAGGTAATATAAAATCTCAACATGATACTTTTACAGTCTATGACCCTACGATGGGATCTGGTTCATTATTATTAACAGTTCGAAATGAAATTCCTGATGGAAATCGGCAAGGTGCAGTTAGCTTTTACGGTCAAGAATTAAATACAGTTACATATAACTTGGCGCGAATGAATTTGATGATGCATGGTGTTACATATAATAATATGACACTAAATAATGCTGATACTCTTGAAAGTGATTGGCCAGATGGTCCTGACCGTGATGGTATCGATAGACCACGTTCTTTTGATGCGGTTGTTGCGAATCCACCGTACTCTGCTAAATGGGATAATAATGAAAGTAAACTTAAAGACCCACGCTTTAGTGAATATGGTAAATTAGCACCAGCATCTAAAGCAGATTACGCTTTCATATTACATAGTTTGTATCATCTAAATAATGAGGGTACAATGGCAATTGTTCTACCTCATGGTGTTCTATTCCGTGGTGCAGCAGAAGGTAAAATTCGTCAAACTATTATAGAAAAAAATTATCTTGATGCGGTGATTGGTTTACCTGCTAACTTATTCTATGGTACAAGTATCCCTACAACGATTCTTGTATTTAAGAAATATCGTACGATTCGGGATATACTATTTATTGATGCTAGTAATGAATTCGAAAAAGGTAAAAACCAAAATAATTTAAGCGATGAAAATATCACTAAAATTATTGAAACATACCGTAATAGACAAGACGTTGATAAATATGCACACGTTGCATCTATCGAAGAAATCAAAGAGAATGACTACAATTTAAATATTCCTCGATATGTAGACACATTTGAGGAAGAAGAAGAACTTGATCTTGATGAAATCAACCGTATGATTGAACAAGATAACCAAGAAATTGCAAAACTTGAAAAAGAAATAGCCGAACAATTAGCCCTATTAGGCGTCAAAATGTAAGGAAAAGAGGTAGAAAAGACCGAATAGGACTTTTCTACCTCTTTTGCTGTTCTTGGGAACAGCGTAAGTTGGGTGACTTGATGGAAGTAACATCCGTAAAAAGAATTCATCAAGCTGATTGGACTGATAGTGGTGTTCGTTTTTTTAGAGCACGAGATATAGTATCATCTATGAATAATGAAGAGGTAGATAATCCTGTATTTATTTCAGAAGATAAATATGAAGAGTATTCTAGAATCAGTGGAAAAGTTATAGAAGGAGATTTATTAGTAACAGGTGTAGGTACTATTGGCGTACCTTATCTTATAAAAGATAGCACTCCATTATATTTTAAGGACGGTAATATTATTTGGTTTAAAAATAATAATATTTTAAATGGTGAATACTTCTACTATTGCTTTCAAAATAACTCTATTCAGAGCCAAATATATTCAGCTTCTGGTAAAGGGACTGTTGGGACGTATACTATTGAAAATGGTAAAAAAACTAGTATCAGTTATCCAAGTTTAAAAGAACAAGTAAAGATAGGTAAACTTTTAGATACAATGGCCATAATGATTACCCTTCATCAGCGTAAGCTTGAACACTTAAATTTGAAGAAAAAAGCGTTACTTCAGAAACTTTTTCCAAAAAATGGAGAGCGTTATCCAGAACTTCGTTTTCCAGGATTTACTGATGCTTGGGAACAGCGTAAGTTAGGTAGTATTGGCTCAACATATACCGGATTATCAGGTAAAACGAAAGAAGACTTTGGGCATGGTGAGGCACAATATATTACATATTTAAATGTATTTCAAAATACAGTCTCAGATATAACTATGACTGATAAAGTAGAAGTAGATACAACACAAAATGAGGTGAAATACGGGGATGTATTATTTACCACTTCATCTGAAACACCAGAAGAAGTCGGTATGTCATCGGTATGGCTTGGACATATGCCTAATATTTATTTAAATAGCTTTTGTTTTGGTTTTAGACCTAATCAAAAGATTGATCCATATTTTTTAGGGTATTCATTACGTGCGCCATATATGCGAGACAAGATTAAAATTCTTGCTCAAGGTATATCACGGTATAATATTTCAAAAAATAAAGTTATGGAACTTGAGATAAGTTTGCCAAATAATGAGGAACAAAGATTGTTAGGAAACTTCTTAAGGAATATTGATTTGAGTATTACCCTTCATCAGAAAGAGCCATTTCTATGTGAGAACAGCGTAAATAGTGGGGTAAAATTATGTTAACAATAGAGGAAAAGTCCGAACTATTTTATATTTATTACGAAAAATGGATACATATATATAAAGAAGGTGCTATTCGTGATGTAACAATGCGAAAATATGAGATAACGCTGCTATGGCTAAAGCGATTGGTCCCTGAACTTAGGCTTTCACAATTAAATAGGATATTATATCAACAACTATTAAATGACTATGCGGAGTTTCATGAACGACAATCAACGATGGACTTTCATCATCAAATAAAAGCAGCTGTATTAGATGCCGTGGATGAAGGGTTAATAGATAGAGATCCAACACGAAAGGCGATTATAAAAGGTAGGTCACCGAGAATTAAAAAAATCAAATATCTGAATCAGTTTGAATTACATACATTGTTAGTTAATTTGAAATTGACGTCAGAAATTAATTGGGATTGGTTGATATTGATAATTGCAAAAACAGGTATGCGATTTTCCGAAGCTTTAGCATTAACACCGAAGGATTTCGATTTTTCACATCAGTCATTAATTATAGATAAGACTTGGGACTATAAAGGAACTGGTGGATTTTTACCAACTAAGAATCGCTCATCTGTGAGAAAGATACAGCTTGATTGGCAGACGATTATTAAGTTTTCAGAACTAATAAAAGGTTTACCAGATGATAAGCCTATATTTGTGAAAGGTCGTGTATTCAATTCGACAATAAATGGTGTATTAGAACGGTATTGTAAAAAGTTGGGAATACCAGTCATATCAATTCATGGTTTACGACATACTCATGCCTCGTTGTTACTTTTCGCAGGGGTATCGATTGCAAGTGTTGCAAGAAGACTAGGGCATGCAAGTATGACGACGACACAAAAAACATATATCCATATTATTCAAGAAATGGAAAATAGAGATATTGATCTAGTGATGCGGTCTATGGCTGGATTAGCATGAGAATTATTATATAGAAATGGCTTTTACTGATGAAGGGTAATAGACTCATCTATTTGATTTATAAAATTGCTTATCTTATTTTGTTCTTCAAGTGATGGAATGGTAACATCCCACTTTTTTAACTCATCCATTGGAACCAGATTTGTCATGGCAGATCCAGGATTTGCTTGTGTCAGCTGTTTTTGCATCATATCTGACTGCATAAATTTGAGAAAGTATAGTGGATTAACAGAGTTCTTATCCACTTTAAATCTAATTAGCGCTTGATTAAAGACACCCTTCTTTATGCCATCTGGCACCAATGAGATTCTACCTATAGTACCTGCACCACTCATAATAAAATCGCCTGGTTGTATATTAAACCGAATTAACTCATTATATTTCTCTTTTGAAATAAAATAACGAGTTACATAATTATCATATATGGCATTTTGTTGTTCATATACTACATAGTCAGACTTCTTTACAAAAGAATCTTTTTTTAATGAACTACCAAATGGACCTCTTCTGATTCCATTTTGTGTATCTAATAAATCAAGAAACTTACGCTGTTCCCAAGCATCAGTAAATCCTTTAAATCTAACCCCTGGAATTTGACTTCCATTTCTTGGAAATAATTTTTGTAACAATGATTTTTTAGCTAAATTGAGCTTTTTAAGCTTACACTGATGAAGGGTAATATTTTTACTCAATAGGCTTAATAGGGTTCCTATTTTCTTCTGTTCCTCAATATTAGGAACTAAAAGTTCCTTATTTAAGAAATGATTATGATCTAATTTATTTGATGAATTTCCTGATGATGTAATAGATTTTGCCAATATAGGAGCCATCACTCGTTCAAGTTGAATCGCATATTTCCAAAAATCTAAATCATATTCGGTAATAGGTCTATAAATGGGAAATAGCTCTGAAATGATACCAGTACCTATATCATTTAATACAAATCGACCAAATTTAAATTCATTATTTGGATGTCCCTCAAAAGCTATATCTCCTTTTTTCATCACATAGGTACGTGTATCTAAATTATTTGATTGTACTTTATCAGGATCCTGAAAATACATCTTTGCAACAGAAATCCATTTATCCCGCCCTAAAGTTCCATCATTACGTTCATTTACACGTTTATATAAATCCCCTAACTTACGCTGTTCCCAATCTTCAGTAAATCCCCTAAATCGTATTCTTGGTTTATTTGCCATAATTAAATACCTCAAGTACACCATTTAACCAATCTTTATCTTCATCAGTACAATCTAACTGAAGAAGCATATCATAAATCTCTTTTTCTAATTTTGCTTCTTCTTCCTTAATAGCTTTCATCTCTTTGCCAAGTACAACCATGTCAATAGGAGCTTCTTCTTCAAAGGTATCAACATAGCGTGGAATATTTAGGTTAAAATCATTTTCTTTAATTTCTTTAAATGGTGCTAAATAAGAGTACTTTTCAATACTTTCACGATTTTTATAAGTATCAACAATGCGTTTTATGTGCTCTGGTTCTAATTTATTCTGATTTTTGAATTTTGTGAAATCATTGCTTGCATCAATAAATAACACATCACGTCCTGGGCGATTCTTTTTAAGAATAATTACAGTAGTCGGTATAGATGTTCCAAAAAATAGATTTGCAGGCATCCCAATCACCGCATAAATACTTCCATCTTCTAATAATTTTTTTCGAATTATACCTTCTGCTGCCCCTCTAAACAAAACCCCATGTGGCAAAACAATTGCCATGGTACCAGATGTTTTTAAATGGTAAAACCCATGTAAGAGAAAAGCAAAATCAGCTTTAGATTTAGGTGCTAACTTTCCATAACGGTTAAGATCGGAAGAGCACACGTCTG
>OLDY01000246.1_pt1 | contig 12561 bp, 13 predicted proteins | sample 1602271 | NCBI WGS metagenome assembly OLDY01 (sample SAMN02675046, study PRJEB24791) | human gut metagenome, SKBSTL021 | isolation source: stool | host: Homo sapiens | place: USA | reverse complement strand
TATCGTTTTCTTCTGAACCTTTTTTAGATAAGAGATATCAGAAGAAAAATCATTGTTTTTATTCCTTACTCTTTGCTGCCTTAAAATATCATTTTCAATTCCCAAATATTTTTTTTGTAATGTTCTGGTTGCAAGCTGTTTCGGAACTGGAACAACATCTACGGTTATCATACTATGTATGGGCAAGTTTCCAATCTCCGTCAAAAAAGTATCCCTTAAACTGGATGGATACCTTTTAATAAAAAGAACCCGACAAACCTTTCGATCTGTTTCAAAGTAACCCGGCCAAAATTTCATAAACCCATTACAGATGTCATTCTTCGGATCACTTCCATAAATAAACGCTTTCTTATAATCAAAGGAAAACATTTCCTCTTCCCCAATACGATAAAAATTGAATAGTACCCGAAGTCTTTCTACAATATCCAACGGTTCCAGTTTTGATCCCAATTCTTCAAAATGCTGTTTCATTCCGGCTTCCAAAGAGGAAAAGAAGGCTTTTGCCTGCTCATAGTCTTTTCTTTGGACAGTCACTGTCAGATATCTCTCCTGCTCAATCCCCTGTCTGCCCTGCACAATCTTCTCCTCAATCATTTCATTGTAATTTTCCCGGATCCAATCAAACTCATCTTCTCCTGTCTGACATGGATACAACACCTCTTCTCTAAAATTTTTCATATTTTTGTTCCGGTTATTAATCGTTATTTTAAATTCCACATCAATCGTATTGATTAGCTGACAGTATTTTTTTAAGATAGCTACCTGTTCTTCTGTACCTGCAGTTACATAATTAATGTCTTGAAAACAATACATTCTTGAAAACTTCCCTTTATAGACTTCAAATGTCCCATCTTTGGCCATTTTTTGTACCGGGATGATATCCTGTATCCCTTTCGGTGTTTTGACCGGCTTATCCGCTTTTTTCAGCTGTTCAAATTTATCTGTAAATAAAATATGTAATTCCTCCTTTTTGCAGACGGAGTGCCGAAACACTCAGCGTCTGCCTGCTAAATGTTTTCGTCACTCTCCGTCCAAAAAGGACTTCTCTAACTCTTTTTCTTCTTTTCTACTTTTCCTTTACTCTTTTCTTCTAAAAGATACTCCGACTTCATTTCTTTTAGGGCATGATTGTAAAAAAACAGTGGTCTGTTAAAAAAAGAAAACCCAATGATTTTTTTCATATGCTGCCAAAAGGTCAATCCATTATAGTTATAAAACCCAGTAAGAGCCAATGGTGCAACAATCGGTGTTGCCACATAACAGCTTGCAGTGATTCCAATTTTGTCATAGAACAATAATACTGTTCCGACTCCAGCTCCTATTGACAAAACACTATATAAAAGCTGTTTTGCATTTAACCCCATAGCTATCGACTCTTTATAATGTTGTAAATCTTCACTCAGTTCAATCTCCATATCTATTTCCTTTCCTTATCTTCCTCTGTTCCTTCTATGATCATTTAGATTTTGTTCTTTTGGCTTTAAATCCGGATTCACTTGATAAAATCGTTCCATTCCTTCCGGATCAAGTTCTCTCAAACGTTCCAAATCAAAAGCCACCTTTGCATAACTACAGAATCCAGAATGACCTTCTCCCCTCATTTTCCTTCCTAATCCGTTTTCTTCAATAAACCGAATTTTTTCCTCGCTTCCAAAATCACTGATAAATGCCTCATCCGGTTCGGTATATTCATGAGCTAAATTTACCGTTAGATCTCCAAATTCTTCCCATATCCCATTTTCATCACAAGACTCCAATCCAATGAAAATAGTCCCTCCAGATGCGTATGCATCAATAGTCAAACGAACCTTTTCTTTCCCATATTTCCAGTTGTAATCCAAAATTTTTTCTTCTTCCATCAATGTTTCCTCCTTATAATCCTAATGCTCTGGAAGTAAGGTTTTGAGCCCCCTTTATGCTTCCTACGGTTAAAGCTACTGCACAAGCCATTTCTCCTAAATAAATAAGCGTCTTAGCCCATTCCTCATAATCTCCAGTAAAACTTGGAAGTCCTGCACTGATAAAAGCATTACAAAGTAAAATTGCCAGAATCATCGTTACAGCTTCAAAAGAAACAGAAATAAAATACTTCATAAACTGAGTAAAGGTATTGCTGATTCCTCGATTTCCTGCTAAAGTACTGCTTGCCAATGCACCGAACGGTACAACTACCATAATCTTTAAAAAGCGAAAATAAACATTATAGATTACAAAAAAACCACAAATAATTACAATTAGGCTTAAAAAAACAGCGATGATCAAAAATACAATACTGGTTCCAAAACCTAAATCTTTAATCACCTCTGCCTGCGCCGGATCTATCGTAATTTCCACACTATCACTGGTTCCCAGCAACCCTACCAAATTCCCTATAGAAGTAAAAACTGCTTTCATAATATCTACATTATAGGACACTAACCACTGTGCCAGGGCTACACGGATAAACATACGAAGAATTGACTCAAATCGCACCTCTTCCCGGATATCTACGGATTCCGCACAAAATCCAATCACAAAAAACAACACGACCAATGCAGATCCAATCCCTACAAATAAAGGCTCCACTCCTTCTATCACTCCCCAAGGTCCTCCTCCTTTAAACTCTTGTGGAGACTGCCCCAGAAGTTCAAAAACTAAATTCACCTGGTTATTCCAAAAACCAAAGACCACTTCCAAAAGTGCAAGTATGGTTTCTCCAAGTCCAAACATCTTCTCACCTTACCTTTCTTCTGCGTATTCCCATTGGGAAGCTACGCAATCCCCAGAAAAGCAAGAACAGAAGAAATTGCCGCCATGATAAGGCCGGCTACGATACCCTTGATTGCACTATTCATAGAAGAAGAATCTTGCTGCTGATAAGCAGTAGCAAATTCCATAACATTCTTTGCAAGAATAATGACCCCTACTGCTGCAATCACACTGACAACCAGAGTCTTTAAGTTTGTAAGGGGCTCTGTAACAGAATCTACTCCCCCCGCAGCCATAACCTTTGTACTAAGCATAAACATCAAAGTCATCATTCCTGCTGTACCTGCCATCACTTTATTTTTCATTTCTTTTTTTCTGTTTTTCATATTTGCTAATACTTTTTTTAATTTCATATATCATTCCCTTTCTTCTCTAAAAAATTGTTCTACAGAAAAAGGGCAGATCCTCCGAAACCTTATTGTCATACAATACCAATCAATAAGTTTCAAAAAATCTGTCCTTCTTTCAGATTGCTATGCTGTTTTCAGCTCATTTCTCTTTTCTGCCATCTTTTCTACACTCCATTCAGAATGCAGATACTCCAAAACCTGACCGATATTTAACCCATCTTGTAAGCCAAGACGTACCTGTTCCAGTTGATCCGTCGTAAAATTCTCTTTTTGGAGCTTTTTCCAAAGAAGCTCTTCTTTCCCTGTCTCTGAAAAAACTTTTAAATCTTGCATTTGAGGCTCGACATCAGAAGCTCTTAGCTGGGAACAATTGTTTTTCAACTCCTTTTCAGAAAATAATTTTTCTGGCATACCTTCCTCTAAGTCTAACAAGTCTTCCAACTGAATTTCAGCTACAAAAACTGCATCTCCATTCCTTTTACATTTATTATAGTAATCCCAGGATTTTCTTCCCACGGATTTTATCTTATTTTCCTTCTGCTCGTCCTGAATGTCATGGATATAAGGCAAAGCTCCTCCATCTTCAGACTCTTTAAATAACGGATGTTCAAATGTATTGAACTTATTATCTATGATAGGATCACACCCTCGGATAAACAGGATACACTTTTTATTATCTAGTTTTCTGGTTTCATCTGGAGTTAGTAGTTCTCTTCCCAAAACATCATAGTTCCGGCTGCTGCTTCCATTTCTTCCTTTGGTTTCTCCACTGCTCCTTTTATCTATAGTGCCTTTGCCAAGGCTCTCTGAAACGTACTTATGGGTACTTTGCTCATTACCTCCCAAGTAAAGCAAAGCATCGCAGTTCCCCGGTATAGTTTCCCAAGTATCCTTAAATAATGCCTTAATTTGAGCCAGATTCTGTATGATGATAATACTGGAAATCTCCCTCGAACGCATGGTGCTTAAAAGGCTACAATAGTCATCAGGTAATGCAACATTGCTAAATTCGTCTAACATAAAAGTAACATGGATCGGCAGCCTTCCTCCGAAATTGAAATCCGCCTGATAATATAATTCTTGAAAAATCTGCGAATATAACATACCAATTAAGAAGTTATAACTTTTGTCAGAATCAGGAATCACACAAAACAAAGCAGTTTTTGTTTTTTCATCTCCGTCAATCCCTGCTCCTATTTCCGCAATCCGCATTTCATCCTTATCCAAAATTCTTAAAATCGAAGGGTTTTCCAATAATGCAAACCGTGCATTTGCGCTAATGATAATACTGCGTACTGTATCTCCAGCTCCTCTCACCACTTTGTTGTATTGGATCAGTGCCGGGTGATCGCTACCTTTTTTCCTCTCCAATCTCCGAAAACGCCGGTCCAAATCAGATAGAGATCCATCCTGTTTTACCTCTGCTTCATTTAACAGTTTCAAAACCGTACGGAAATTCCTTTCTTCTTCTGAACATTCCAGCCATACATAGTAAAACAAGGCTTGCAGATACAAGGTTTCTGCTTTCTCCCAAAACGGATCGTTTTGCTGCGCATTTTTAGGAGTAGTATTTGCCATCAGATTTGTGATCAGTTTAATGATATCCGTTTCACTTCGTATGTAATCAAAAGGATTATAGCAGTTACTTTTATCCATCTCGATCATATTAAACGTAATCACTCGATATCCATGTGCTTTTAAAAATCCACCGCAGTTCCTTAAAATTTCCCCTTTAGGATCTGTAACAATGAAGCTTGTGTTCATCTGCATTAAATTGGGTTTCACAAGAAATAATGTCTTACCAGAACCAGCACCTCCAATAACTAAAACATTGTTATTGATTCTTGTTTTCCTGGTATTGATGGAGATTTTTACATTTTCCGACAGCACCCGGTTCAGGTTACTATTTTTATCCTGGAATCTTTTAGATATCACTTTGGGATTTGCTAGAACCGCACTTCCGTACTCCTTTCCCGGCATATAATTCCGTTTGCTTGTCACATACAACAACATTCCAATTACATAGACAAATATTGCTGTAACAATTGCTTTGAAACTTCCTTGATTCCAATAGTTTCCAAATGGTCTTCCCATCACAACATCGAGTTTCTCCATAAAAGAATTGATATTGAGCCCTGGCTGATAACAGGCATTTAATAGATACCCCATATAACCTGCAGCAATCATCCCTAAGAGATAAAACCAAACTGGTATATGTTTTTTATTTCCATGAATATCTCCGGTTATCGCCCTCCCCTCTTAGGTTCTGGGATTTTTTTCTTCTTCTTTTTTTCCTGAGCCTTTTGTTTCTGGATTTCTCTTCTTTGTTCCTCCGCTCTCTTCCTGCTTACCGAATCATAATGGCGGGTATATAGCTCTTCACCTGAAATTCGGTACTGCTCCTGATTATTTTCATCTACAATCTGATACTCCTTATTCTTATGCAAATCTGTATAAACCGTTTTTCCGCCATTCAGCAGAGTACTGTCTGCTTTCGGAATCCATAAAAATTCGTGCATCCTTCCTGGAATTCTTGTTTTTAATGCATCTGGTGTTTCCTCATAAAAAAGTTTTCGGTCAATCGTGATTCCATTTACCTTTGGATTTTTCTTTTTTTCTTCCTGGTAACGTTTCCTAATTTCTGTTTTATCTAGCTTCCCATCTGTTTGATTGAGGTACAGTTCTTCTTTCCATACATCGCTGAAAAAGTAATTCTTGAACGCTTCCGCTTCCATAGAAAAAAGCAGTTTTCCTGTTTTCTTATCCTCGTCTAACAAACCTGATTTTTTCATATGATTTACGATGGTTTCCAACTCTTCATCTGACATGGACAACTTTTCTTTTGCCTCCTGAAAGCTCCCTTGAGGATTCTGTGCAAAATACATTCCAACTGCATAAAAATCAAATGCCTTAAAATCATATTCTTTTTTTTTCTGATTTTCGCTTTTTATAAATTCCTGCAATTCCTCTTTATCCGCATGATCTAAGTAATCTTCCATTGTTTCAATTTTTCCGGCATTTAATAACTCTATGATTGCTTTTATCCTGGGAGCCGCTTCCGAATGAAAAAGAATCTCTGACTTTCCATCTTTTTTATTCAGGTCCGGCAACATGGCATATAATACCCCGTGTTTTTTTAAAAGCTCTTTTACTTTTGACATATCTCCGGTATCAAAAGAAAAAACTTGCAGATCACCACCCTTTTTCAGTAACTGCCTCACGCTTGTCCTTCCCTCCAGTTTTTCCTGATCAAGCAGATTTTTTAAGATTCCTGCCATATCCTTCAGTGCTTGGTAGCCACCACTTCCAACCTTAAAAAACATTTCAATGCCTTCATATGTAACCCGAATTACCTGCACTGCATCCTGCATCTCACTCACCTTTTTTCGCCTCGCTTTCGTTCGCTTTTCCATCTTCCTTCTTCTTCTCTTTTTTTCAATTCAGCTTTCAATTCTTCATTGATCTTCTGAATTGCTACTGTCCGGTTTGCCAGACGAATCAAAAAGCGTTCCGGCTGCATTGCTTTCTCTGGAATATCTGGAAGACAATTCCGTTGCTCCTCAAAGATTTGCTCTTTTTCTCTCTGTGTGTAATTAGACGTTATAAAAACAAGTGCCAGTTTTTGTATCTGAGCAAAATCAATTCCACGAAAACTCATTTGGCATAGTAACAGCCTTTCTGACTTTTTCATTCGATTCTCCTCTTTATCCAATAAAAAAAGAAGCCTTTCTGTTTTTAAAAGCTTCTCATAATCCACCTTAACCATGCTCTCCCTCCTTCCGGGTTCTAACAAGTAACAGGATTTCCCTCATTTTCTGCATTTTTTCTGGAGTCGGTTTAGTTTCGATAATACGGATAATGTCCAAATCTGTAAGACCGCTTTCCAAACATTTCCGCACCTCTTCCAGTTGTTCTGGAGTCAGTCCCTGCTTCAAGGCAATGTCCAACAAATCTTTGCGCCTTCCACCAAACAACCTTACAAATTTCCCTAATCGTTCCTGCTGATCAGTATTACTTATATGCTTTGTTTGAGGTAATTCCCCTAGAACTTTTTGTTCTTTCTGCTGCTGAGCTTCCTGCTTCACTTCTGCCACCTCTGGTATCGGCTCTTTCATTTGTTGCTTTACAGTTTCCATTTCCTCCAGCTGCTTTTTCATCTTTCGGATTACCTCATTTTTGAATTTCAGATTTTCTTCCAACCTTTGAATTTCTTTTTCCTTCTCTTCTAGCAAATGATGGTTCATGACACCTGCCAGTGATTCAAATTTCTGATTTTCTTCCCCAAATTTCTGGACTGCCGCTCCCATAACTTCTAAAATCTGTTTCATATACTCTGCAAGTTCCTGATTTCCTTCTTTCCTTTCTACCAACTGCTTCCACAATTTGCGCATCTGAATTGCGGATATATCTGGGCTTGCAAAAGTTTTTACCTGTTCCAGAGTCAAATCTGCAAGAAAGGCCTGCACGATTTCCCTTACTTGATAAACTTGAAAAGATTCCTGACACAGAAACTCGACTGCCTCATCTTTCATGCCAGCCATCATACCAGACACGATTTCACGCATAACCGAAGCTTCTGCCCCACTAAGTACCAGTTTTCGCAATAGTTTTATTGGTATTCCGTATTCTACTGCAGATATGATAATTTCCAACTGTTCCTTATCCAGCTTCTTTTTACACTCTTCTAAATATTTCTGTTCTTCAACAGTCGTATGATCACTACTCCTTCCTGATTCCCACTTCTCTATTGTAGAGAACTTCTTTTTCCTCTCGTTTCTTCTTTACTTGAAGTGCTTCCTCCAAGCGTTTTCCTATCCGGATTTTTTTTCTGATATCCTGCTCCTTTTTGACAAAAATCTGTTCCTGCGTATTGAAATAGACATCCAGCTTATCTAACATTGCTTTACTATATCCATAATTTTCATATTTCTTCAGCAGTTTCATGTAAGTTTCATATGATGGAGAAAATTCCTGATATCCTTCTTTCTTATATAAATCTGCTTCCAACTTCAATTCTTTCATATAGGAAATCTCATCAAGAAATGGCTGATAGACGTTCTTTTCTCGCTGAAATAGTATCCGTCTTTCTCTCAAAGAAGCCTGCTCTTTTCTCAATTCTTCCAGTCCTTTCTCAACAGATGGATACTCTGTCAAAAACCAATACTCTTCCTGCAGCCTTTCCAGCCGCTTTATTACAGCTTTGTTTTTCCAACTATATTCCCCATATCTCCTTTTATCTGCCATCTGGTACTTTCTTACAAATATGCGTTTCTGATACCGTGTCAAATGTCTATTTTTATATGGGATATATATAAAGCACACTTTATTTTTTTCTTCCCTATGGACTTCTAACCGTTTCCGGATATTTTCTTCTGTATATTCTTCAGATATTGTATCAATCCTCCGGTACCTTTCAAAAGCAGCCTCCGGTTCCAAGACAGCCAAATGTTTTTTTCCACGCAGAGCATATCCCATATCTTCCAAACGTTCCAGAAATTCTTCCCAGGTATGGGATTGATGTAACACACTTTCCAGATCTCTTTGTATTCGCTGATCCCGTTTGCTCTTTTCTTTTTCCAGCCTTTTTTCTTCTTTTTTATCTCTGGCGGCCTGGATATCCAAGATGCTAAGCCCATAAGAAGAACAGATTTCATTTACCAAAGGCTGAATTTTACGTTCCCAATCCCCTTTCTTGTATTCAAATTTCCTTCCCGTTCTCCGGTTCACACTATTGAATACGATGTGCCCATGAATATGTTCTGTATCATTATGGATAGAATAGACCGCTTCATATCCATCCTTCAGATATTCCCTGACAAAAGTTCCCACTACTGCAAAAGCTTTCTTCTCATCAACTTCCCCTTCCGGAAAAGAAAGGATTAAATGATAGCTCTGCCTTTTATTCATTTTATTAAAGTGTTTCTTTGTCTCCAACATGGTTTCTAATGCATTTTCCAGTACGCAATTCCAACCAGATGCATACTGTCCATTTTCTGTCTTTTCTGGTTCTGTAATATAATCTAAGGCATTGGATAAGTGTTTTGCCATAAAACTGCTTTTTGCTTCTTTCATATGGAGTATTTTAGAAATGGCTATAACCCTCCACCTCCCTTCACTAAATCTTATCTATCACTTCCCTTAAAAGTCTTTTAATCTGTCCTAAAAATACATACAGCCTGTGCCGATCCTCTTCCTTATAAACTCCACCATTTACCCGGTGTGCAATCTGATTGATATTAATGCCAATATGATTGATTTCATTATTAAGTCTGGCTATTTCATCCCGAATTTCCGGGTAATCTCTAGGACGGTTTGTAATCAACATCCGAAGATATTGGGATTCCTTCATCCCTTTCTTATCTGCATTTTCCTTTAGCTGTTTTAATTCTTCCTCAGACAGCCTTATCTCTTTTCTGCATGATAATCTTTTTTTATTTCTCGTAAACACCTGCTTTCTACTATTTTTTGCACAAAAAAACAGAAACGTGTATTTTTAACTACAACTCGTTTCTGTCTCTCTTCTATATCACACATCTCTTATTCTTCTTACATTAAATCAGATTCTATACCCTATTCATAAATCTGATAATGTATTGCACGCAGCTGTGTCAAAATTTCTATTTCATTGCACTCCCAAACCACACTTACAAATCTGCGGTCTTGTTTAAAAGAGGTATCTGTAAGCCTGATGTTTGGATACAATAGCTTTTTCAAATCTTTTTCCGCTCCAGATTCTTCCAGATCCATCCATTGAAGGCTGTCACCATAGAAATATACCGCTTTTTTTATCTCCTCTAAATAAATTTCTATGTCTCTCATAATCTTTTCATTCTGAAATGATACTTGAAACATTTCTACTATTTCATCTAATATGCAGCTAACTTTCCCATCCTGTTTTATAATTTTCTCTGGATATCGTTGTTGCAAGTCCATTTTTAGGCTTCTAAGATAATTCATAAAGTCCATTTCCTTCCGGGCATTTAATTGCTTATCCTTCCAGTTTTTATCCTTATCGTGATTCCATTCCATATCGCAAACTCCTGACTACTTTCATTTAAACAAAAATGTATGCCATATTCGCCGAACATATATTCGTAATTATTTTACCACACCTTTTTTCATGATTCAATGGAATCCGTATGACCTTTGATTGTTTAAATTATCTCCCTCTATTCCTGACACGCTCTCTTTCTCTAAAACAAATCCTTGAATTGATATCTGCCAAATGTTCTTCATCATCTAAAAGTTTTCCTAAATACTCTTCCTCTCTTCTATATTCATCATTGCTTTCTTCCTCCATAATTTTATAAAGGGTTTCCGTAATCATTTCCATATTCCATTTGCTAATCCTATAAACAATTCCCTGAAATGATTCTATGTGCTCTGCCTCGCCTTCTATATCATAACAAAACACTCTATTTCTATCTGCATAAAGAGCATATCCATGGCCTTCCAGGTATCCCAAAAGTAAAGCTGCATCATGCTCCGAGAAATTTATGATCCCTTCATATTCCCTTAACCATATCAGAATAGCTTTGGGAGAATCCAATTCTACATTTTTACTCATTCTGTTTCCTCGAATTAATATCCTCATCTTTATAGGGTTCGGGCTGAACTGGCAAAGCCAGTCCAGTCCTTTGCAAGATACGGATTTTGCCGTACAAAATCCCATCTTGTTAGGTGGCACAGCCCCCTAAAACCCCCATATCTTATGATAATAGATGGCAGATAAAAAATATTGCTGTCAATATCTTCATGAAATTGCCATCAGTATTTTCACCTTGCCATCATATTTGTACTATTTTGTGCCATTCATGACTTCAAATTTACATATCAGCCACCATTTTATCCTTTTTTTCTCTCATAAACCTTTGATTTCTGACCTCAGTTTCTTATATCCGCCATCAATCTCTTAGTTTCTTTCATCTGTTATTGACTTCAAACCTCCTATTTTGTCATCAAACTTATGCCTGATTTTTTTATTCTGCTGAATTCTTCTCCAGCATATCACCTCTGAACACTACACTCTGGAACTGTAAACGTATTTCTTCTCCATTTCATGGATATTAGGATTCCGCAGTTTTTTATTTATTGACTTGTTCCTCTAAGCGTTTCAATGCCATTTCAAATGCACCAATGCCACTGAAAAAGCTGGTCAAACGTATATCCTCAAATAAGTACGGCATCGCTGCATACAAATTCGAGAAAATATAAAACAAAACATCTACAACAATAGAATTTCCTGCCTGCTTATATAACTGACTATTACTGATTCCCATATCTTTTGCCTTTTGGAAATCTGTATCCGCAAATCCCATGAGCCGAAAACACTCCAACGGTGTCAGTTTTCTAATCCTTAAAATAGATTCCAACCGACAGATCTCGGAAGGTTGTGTGGTAAGTGTTGGACAAGTCCTTCCATGGTTCTGTACTCTTCCCCGTTTTTCTATATTGGGATAAGATAAATTTGCTACTCCACCTTTCACACATTCCTCATATCCTTTTTTTGTTTTTTGTCTTACCAAAATAACATTATCTTTTGAAACAGTTGTAAGAGCATGACTAATATCCTTTTCCTCACCCAACTCCAGCTTTTGATCTATATTCCCATCTTTATTGTATCGTCCCCGGATTGCTGCCGTATGAAGCTCACCAATTTTAATCTGGTTATGCCCTGCCATACTCGTACTTGAAATCCCTGCTCCTGATAACACGGTAGAACCATAAAATCCACCTCCATATTTTCCTAAAGTTACAATTTTAGGCTGTAAATTACCACCTTGACATGTATTGATTGCAGGGGAACATCCTTCAGCAGAATATACTCGTCCTGCCTGTGGATTTTTCCACGAACCGCCTTCTTGAATCTGTCCCAAAAATATCAAATCATTTTCTAACTTTTTTGTTTGTTCTCCATCTGGTTCAAAAAGAAGAGCCTTCCTATTTTCCATATCCTGTATGAGTTTCCGCACTTTTTCCTGTGGAAGATAAAATTTTTCTTCTACCTTTTCTTCTAATATATCCATTAAACGTACTGGATTATCCAAAGGTTTGGGAAATTCAAATTTTCCATTGTCCAACTCGTTCTTTATCAATATCAGATAAACTCGTTCTCGATTCTGTGGAACTCCATAATACTTTGCGTTCAATACACTCCAATAGGTATGATAACCATACTCATGTAATTCTTCTTCAAATGCCTTAAATGTAGTGTCCTTAAATTTCTTTCCGACAATATTCTTTACGTTCTCATAAATCCCCCAATCTGGCCGCACGCCCCGAATCATACGAAGCCATTCTACCAGCAAAGAAGATCTGGTTTTATCCAGATTATGAGAACCACATTTTTCACAAATATCCCGTTTGGTATAATGCACCTGTAGCGGATTATATTCATATCCACAATCTTTACATTTCCATACGGAACCTCCTTCTTTTGTTAATTTCAGGAGATTTCGCCTTC
>OLDY01000242.1_pt1 | contig 12651 bp, 28 predicted proteins | sample 1602271 | NCBI WGS metagenome assembly OLDY01 (sample SAMN02675046, study PRJEB24791) | human gut metagenome, SKBSTL021 | isolation source: stool | host: Homo sapiens | place: USA | reverse complement strand
ATACATTATTAACCCCTCCTTCATGAAAACATTCTACCTGAAATTTAATTACTATAAAATACTTTGCTCAAAATTGTAATATAAAATTACAAAAGCCCAGTCAATTAGACTAGGCTGAGGTAAAAATAAAATGATGTGTCCGGCTTTCCACACCGGACACGCTCCAGCAAACATGTTGCATTCACACCAATATATGATTATCAGTATATTTTGTGGTGCTTGCTGAAGCTCGTAAGCAATCGAGTGTGTCGTTTTTCATAGCAAGGAGGAGTCTTTCAACTCCTTTAATTGATCTGATTGCTTACTATGCTAAGAGCCGGAATCGAACCGAACTTCATGCGCAGGCTTCCGTTGAATCGCATAAAAGTTCCACCTGTGCCCTACCGAGGACCATAGCACGAAGCACTGTTAATCAACAAAAGAAGGGCCAAGATCATCTCCTTTTAATGATTGTGCTTCAATATGGAAGGCATAAAACGAGTGAGGTGCTAGCTTCACCTCCAGATATATATTGCCTTCCAATGCTGATGGACGGCCTCGAACCGTTCCCGTAGGATGTCAAATCCTACACCTTTATCAGCGTAAACTTACGTAAGGAGTTGTCCCCTTGCCGCAAGTATAATGTGCACTCGTTAAGCCGTTGAAGTTGAGTGCGGACTTCTTTCGTTGTAATTTCAACGTGGTTGCCGTGAGACTAGCAGAGCCAGTATTTAACGTATTGTATAACGACGCTCATCGCATTAATTTACTTCTAAAAGGAGGAATCCAATGAATGTAATCTTGAATCTCTACATACTTCTTATGCGCTAGTCTCAACGTGGATTATGGAATTTGCATCCATCTCCGGCTTGGTTATCGTTCCACACACTTAACAGAGAGAATCCTGAGTTGCTGGTAGTAACTGGTCTACTCCTCTGCCAGAGAGTCCGTGATTATTAAGCAGTTTAAGGACGTGCTCGGGTCACATGTATTTGGTATTTGTAAGTTCAATTAATTTTTTGAACAATATCATAATACGGCTGTTTTTAAGGCGAAACCGGTCAAATACCGGCAGATTCCGGACAAAAACCGGCAAAAACCGGACAACTTCATTTCACGATACGAACTGAGTCGTCAGGACACATCAACGCACCTTCCCATAACGCTTGGTCTTGGAGTCTTCTGTACTGCCTATCGTCCATGTAGGTGTTGTACTGCTCGTTAATGTAATTCATCGTTCTAATTGCTGACCAACCCTTAATGAAGCGATGAAGCAGAATATCACCTAAGATTTCCTCTTCCTCACCGACACTCATCAGTACCTCACAGCACTTAATTCTGGTCTTGTACTGATAAACGGCTTCAGCGTGGTTAACGAACTTCTGGTCCGGGTCATGTGGTGTCCCATCGTTCGGCTGTCCGTCCATACTAGGTGACTTCAAACCCGGGAACCGTTGCATTGCTTTAAGCTTGTACTTCTTCCATTCCCTTAGATACTCCTTGAATGCTTCTTTTGTGGCTTCTTTATCCAAATTACCAAATACGCTGTCAACCACGCTCTACACCCCTCGTCCCTTGTGATATAATTGATTTGCTTTAATTAATATCTCAAGGGCGCTCTCACAGTAGAGCGTCTTTTTATTTACTTTGTATACTTAATGGAATACAATATAAATACAGAAAGGGTGATTATTATGACTAAACCATACAGTTTACGACTTGATGAACAAACCCATGATGATGCTCAAGATGTTTTTGCTAATCTGGGTATGGATTTCTCAACTGGCGTGAAAGTTTACTTAAAGAAAGTTATTAAAACTAACGGTATCCCATTTAAGGTTTCTAACGAGCCAACAAGTCTGGATCGTTCACTAGAAGAACTAAAAGACGGTAATTACAAATCATTTAATTCTGTCGATGAACTTTTTGATGACCTTGACAACTAAGGAGGAAGACTAATATTGATTATCAATCGAACTCCTGAGTTTAAGCGAAATTATAAACGTCTCAAAAGAAAACATTATGATATGGATAAGCTTAAATATGTTATCAAGCTTCTAGTTACCGGTGCTGATGAAGAACTAATCAGAAAGCATAAAGATCATAAGCTACATGGTAAATACAAAGAATTACGTGCACTCCATGTTGATCGTCAGTATGATGATAACTGGGTTTTGGTTTACCAAATTCGTAATAACGAAATTGATCTTCATATTTTAGATTTAATCCGCACTGGAAGTCATGACAGAAGTTACCGCTAAGTCACACATTGCCGTGTGGCTTTTTTATTTGGCATCGTTCAAATAGTCCCAGTAGTTCTTGCTTGTCGTCAACGATGAAGAACTAACCTCAATCGTTTTTCTCAGCGTTGAACCAACACCAACCGGTTTGATAATGAATACTAGATAATAGCTGGTATGCTTAGTGCCAATAATTTCATATCTTCGCCCAAAGCAATATACCGGCTTATGTTCACGCATAGCTTTAAGGGCTGCTGACTCCATCAAATTTTAACCACCTCTTTATTTGGATAAGTAATACATAAGTCGATCACGTTCATACTTGGTTGCTAAAATTCTCCCATTTTCAATCATTGAGATCTTAGAGCGATCAACTCCAGAAATTGTTGACAAATGAATAATGGTCCATCCCTTGTTTTTGCGAGCCTTTTTCAACCAACCTCCAACTTTTGTGTGAACTATTGGTTTTCTGGTTGCATTATCGCAAACATAACAATGCATATTTCTCTCGAAGTTCTGTACACTACTTATCCAAAATTCATGGCCACACTGTAAACATTTGAGTTTTACTGGCATACGCTCATTTTGATAATTAGATACGATAATGAAGTTTGGCAAAATTAATTTTCTAGCGATTAGCAATCCTCGTTTACGAAATTGACGTTTTCGCTGATTTTTAGTGCAGAAGGGGCAACTAGTTCCCTTATAAAGATTTCCTGGAGTTGAGAAGTAAACATATCCACACAGCTTATGTTTAACTTTTGTTTTTACACTGTAACCGTTGTATTTACCAACCTCATACTCAGAACCAAGTGCTTTTAGTACTCTGCTTTCAAATTCTTCTTGTGTGATTCGTTTTCCTCGGTAAAGGTCACTATATCTCAAAAGCATCAACCCATTCCGCAATATTGTATAGTTCTTTTAGTTCTGCTGTATGTGGCATTTTAATAACATCGCTAAATGCTAGATAGTTACTCGTGTTATTTCTAATAAAGAAAACATCCTTTGCTTTTCTGCTTAAAGAATCACATTGAATTACTACTCCATTCATCCCCCTAATTGCCATATTAAAGATTAAAAAGGGAATAGCTTTATCGGACATCTCTTCCACTTGATACCAATAGGAACGAGGATCGTAAGTGAGAATAGACAAGAATTGTAGTTGATGATTATTGTGTAATGGATTGCCAACACGATCATGTAAGCAGTCATCCCACCAACGCTTAATCAAAATCCCCCCAGTACCTGCAGCTACCTCAAAGTAATAGCCCTTGGATTTATCGCTATCAACTAAACTATTGAGTAGGGTAGCAATGCTATCTGGCGTGAAATCTTGTTTTTTACTCTTTCGCTCTGCTTGTTCATTCTCAAAATATTCATGGAACCAATCAAATTTTAGGTCAGTAGATACTTGCAAGAATTTCTTAAATAATTCCGGCCTTTTCTGTTTATCAAGCATCAATTGCATCATTTTTTCTGGGGCTTTATACGATTCATCTATACCTAATATGTGATTAACCGTTTTAGTATCAAATTGCATTGTTTCACCTTCAAATTCCGGCCATTACTGTAAGTATTTTGTTCTCGTCTTCTTGGGCTAACTCATCTAAAAGGTGGATATATACACGTTGGGTTGTTTCAGTATCGCCATGCCCTAATCTCTTTGCGACAGACTGGATAGAAACCCGATTTGCTATAAGTATTGAAGCGTGAGTGTGTCGTAGTCCATGAACGGTGATCGGATGCACTCCTGCCTGCCAACACATTCTTTTAAGCCTTTCATTAAACGTGCTATTAAAAATTCGAGGTTTGCCATATTTTGAAGAAACTCGACCAATTGAATCATACCAAGTCGGCCAGATTGGCTGTTTGGGATCAAGGCCTTCCATGTGCCTTTGTAAATCCATTAGAGTTTTATAATCAATTTTGATTATCCTAACTGAATACTTATTTTTAGTTGGCATAAATTCACCATAATCAACATTGCCGTATTCCTTTGTTTTATAGTTAAAAGTTTTATTAATATAGATTGTCATATTATCAGTATCAACATCTTTAGGTGTAAGGCCTAAGCCTTCTGCAAACCGAACTCCGGTTCTCAAACAAAAGTCAAAGAAATCTCCAAAACCAGTTTTATCTTCATGAAAAACTTTCTCCAATTTCTTTACTCCATCAAGTTCTAAATATTTGGGGCCCTTATCTGTATTTTCAATTGCTGAAGTAATCTTTATTTTATGATTAGGATTTTTGCCAGTAATCCAGCCTTCATATACTGCATCCTCAATTGCTGGGGCTATATGATGATAAAAATCAAACACAGTAGGCTTTTCATGACTTTTTCCATAATCGTTAATTAGTCTCTGAAAATCTTCACGAGTCATATCGCCAAGCATTAGTTCTGGGACTAATTTCTTAACCCATTTCAAGGTAAGCTTATATTTACTTAAAGTTGCACCCTTAACAGAATTAACTTTATAGGTCTCATACCATTGTTCATAATATTTCCAAAATTTAATTAATCTTTTCTTACCGGTTTTTGCCATTCAGTGCATCTCCCCTTGCGCCTAATCCTTTCGTGCGTATCATCAACCTTAATCGTTGTTACTACTCCCAGAACAAAGCCACCAGCACCAACGATAGCGATTGCTAGCAAGTCATATATGCTCATTCTTTATCTCCTATAACCGTTAATTGAAGCGAATACTTTAACTATTCTCCTCATAAGGGAAACTCTTCGCTTCTCTAATTGAGTCATCCCCATCCATCTAGCACGTTCAATCCCACGCTTACGGGTTCGCTTAATCATTCGCATCCCTCACAGACGTAATCCTTTGGCTGAAACATATACAGGTACATCATTACCATCCTTCCCGCATTCGTCCTGCAATGAATGCTAAGACTATCATTAGTATCATCGGTACCAATATCCAGCCACCAGTAACACTCATGGTTACTAGTACCGTAAGTGCTATGGTGAACCAGATGATGCCATACAACACGCTATCCATTCGTTTTATCACTCCTAAATTCATCTAAGCTAACACCTAAGGCATCAGCAATCTTGACAACATTACTAAAGCTTGGCTCATGACCATGCTTGTAATTCTGCAAGGTATTCTGACTAAGCCCTGTTATTTTTGATAATCGGTAAGCTGTCATACCTTGCTTTTTTAATTCTTTTTGTATTAATTTCCACAACATATTGCATCCTCTCTGCTTGCTAATCATAAATATAGTAGTATGATTACTTATACGAGCGAGGTGCTATATTATGACATATAACATTGTTGCAATCAGAACTAAGTACTCATTTTCAGATACTGCAGATGACATAATCGCTGTTAAACTTGACTTTGATTATGTCGAATCAGTATCAGATGTTGTGCTAAGCATTGATTATGGGTCAACTTATTACTACACAGATAATCTTGGCATTAAGTCAGAAGTTGAAAGCGTCCATCCGCAACATGGCGCCCCATATATCCGTACTAAAGCTAATTACACAACTAAAGATAATTTATTTAGTTTGCCACGATTCTAGCTTTACTGGTCTCCTTTCGAGGAGGCCTTTTTTATTACAAAATCATATTCTTGTAAGTCATCATGATTAGAACGCCGAACCTCACATAGCTCGTACTCGCCGGTTAAAACACGGTTAATAAGTTCTAATAAAATTTCTTTCTTATCCATTAATCAAACTCACTCGCTTTCACTTCGTAAATATCCGGAAATATCTGGTCCACCTCTGCTACTTGTGCGGTCTTCTTCAAGGTGTTAATGCTGATGATCTCGCACAGCTTGCCTTTGTAATGTACGTAACCTTTACCACGTTTCAGGGCTTTCAGTCGTTCAAACTTCATACGCATTTCTCCTTGCCATCTTGGCACACTCATGCTTAATTCTGATTGCTTTATCGAGTTTCTTTTTGCCTACTGGCTCGCTTAATAGCCACTCAAATTTCTCCCTGTCAAATGGCACTTGGTATTTTTCGCCTCGATCATCAAGACAGCCAAGATAATACACGGCTACTCGCAAGTTAGACTTAACTTGTCCGCTGCCTTTCAGATAGCTAATGCCATCAGATTTTGTATAACAGTCACTTTTCAGAACTTGCAGTCGTTTAATCGTTGAATCCCATCTATTTTCTACTGCTGTTGCCATTTACTACACCTCACTTTGGCATTGGATCCATGCTGTCATCTGGCATTACGTAGCCATGCTGAATACGTGGATCATAATTTTGTTTAGGTTTATCCTCAAGGTCTTTTCGCATCCACTCTGGTATTGGTTCACGTCTTTTTGGCTTGTTGAACGTCCTAGCACCGTATTCACGACTAGCCTGCTGCTGATGTTGCTTTTCTTTCTTTTCAGCTTGCTCAACGGTGGTTATTCCTTCTTGCTGGTAACGTTCAAACGTTCTGGCTAGGTAGCGATCGGCTCCCTTAGAGTTAATATTTCGACGTAGTGCAAAAGTAATCGCATGTAGCACTAAATCAGCTCCAAACTGATTAACCCACTCAGTTAAATCCTGCTGAGCAATTCCGTTTGGAAATCCCCAATTTGATTCCCAGAGATTAAAAACGTCTGAAATTGATTTTTCATTGCGCGCGTCACTTAACACTTTATTATCTTGTTTTGTTTTGTCTTGTTTAGTTTTATTAAGGGGCACACTGTTATCACTACTGTTATCACTACTATTAACACTACTGTTAAACGCACTCTTATCACTACTAAGGTCTAACAGCTTGTAAACAGTGGATTTTCTTCGTCCTCTGGATTTGAAATCAATCAACCCTAGAGCTTTCAGTTTTTCACGTGCCTTTACTATTCCATTGGCTGATAAGCCACTGTATAGTTGTAAGGTTGCACTTGTTGGATCAAAGCCATCCGCCCAAGATTTTCTCTTGCCTGTTTTGTCTTTGAAATTCATATCAATATTTTTTAAATCCAAGAGGGCATGAAACAGCGCAATTTCTCCTGTTGTGGGATTTAGCATTGGAATCTGTCGTGCAAAGTTAATACTGATGCTCAGGTAATTCATGACTTCACCTCCTATCAATCGTTATATTTCCCTTTAATTCCTAGTTTCTTTAAGTTTTCTTCACTTAACTTAATACCAGGTGCGGTTAAGTGATACTTCTTACAGAACTCACTAGAACCAATCTTGTGATATTCCGTGTGATGAATTCTACACAACGCCATTACTCGGTGCTTAGTATGATCCACCTTTGTTCGATCTCTTCCCATACCAACGGTATCAACGTGATGGACGTCTGCATGTTGGCCGCAAATTAAACAGCTTTTATGCATTACGCTTTGATATTGAAAATGTTCTTCATTTCTCGGCAATAATTCATAGCCCTGTTTAATTAGAACCTCATTGTCGAAGATAAAATCAATCACATAATCAATCATCTTCTTAGCATCACTGACCGTATTGGTTGTGTTATTACTTAAACTAATTTCTTGACCACATGTCTTTTCCCAGTAAAGATTATGGAAATATTCATCAAGGTAATCTTTATCTTCACCGGACCAATTAATGATGTCGCCAAGCAACGCATAATAGAGTCGCCTTTGACGTGGCCTTGCTCTTCTCGGGTCCACATAGTTAACTTCAACAGGGACGCCTTGAAGGTTACCGTCATTAATTGTTGCGATGTGTTCCCAATTAGGTTCAACATCATATTTAATTATTCCGTAGCCCTTTTGAATCCACGCTGACCCTGTTTCCATCATTTATCAGTCCTTAGAATGGCAGTTGACTGTCATCAATATCAATTGGTGTACCGTCATCACCGTATGGTTGTGCTTGCTGTTGACTATTGTTGTAGTTGCTATTACTAAACCCACTATTAGTATTTTTGTTTGTGTAATTACTGTTGTCGTCTGGTCTCTTTACCCCGTTTGGCTTACTTCCACCATCTAATGGAGCGCCATAGCCTTTAACGACTAGATAGTATTGTTTGTTGTAATCCGATTGTTGCCAATCAACTGTGATAGAGATATGCCGATTAAGAATTGAGGTTAGGATTTCTTGAATGCTATTAGGTTCGTAGTTGTCCGGTGCACCACATGCCACTAAAATCGTGTTGAAGCGCTTGATACTCATATCTTTTTTATCTTGATCGCTATCATCCCAGACTAGATTGTCATAGCGGATTTGTCCTCCTGCATAGTCACCATCTTCTACTTCATAATTGAGTACCAGCATAGGCTTCTTGCTTCGGCTTTCCTTAGCTACTGAACTAGGCAAAATTTTAACGTTGTATTGTCCCGCTTCCTCAACAAACTTTCCCATGATATTGTTATGATTTACTTTGAATAATCCCATTTTTAAGCAACTCCTTTTTTATCTTTTTTTGTTTGCTTTTCTTGTTTAGGTTCAATTAATTCTTCTGCATGGAATTTCTTTCGTTCATCAATTCGATTTTTACCGTGATTACCGCTCTCTGGGTTGCAATCAATCCAGCGTTGGTCATCTTCAACGTACAAGCGTCCAACAAAATCAAACACGCTAGTAAAGGCGTTGAACGTTTTCTCGTTCATATCGGCACCATAACGTCCTGCTCCGGTAAGACCTCCTGCACCGTTATCTACTTGGTGTGCCGTTGCATAAACAGTGATATTACTTTGACGCAGGAACATCGCCATGCTTCTAAACCATAACTGTAATTTCTGATAATTCTGTCGATTATCTTTAGATGCGTGATCAATATTTTCTAAGACTAAATTTTGCAATGATGAAACATTATCTAAACAGATAACTTGATACTTATTGCTTTTAATATCTTTGCCTAAAAATCCACTTACTAGATTTTGGATATTCGGAGCATCTGAAGATTCAAATATTCTAAAATCTGTATCTTCTTGTCCCCGTAATGGATTGGTTGACATGTCAAAGCTATAAACAATTTTTTTGCCGTTGAACTGCTTAAGCAAACTTGTTTTACCTGTCCCACCGTCTCCATAGATAAAATACATGTGTGAAACTTCTGGAATTTCTCCAGCTTTATAGAACTTCATCGTACACACCTCACTTATCTAATCTGATGACTAATTGTTTCTAACCGCCCTTGATACCAGACAAGCCATTAATGATTTCTCCAGTATCGTTCAGCACCACCTTGCCATCATCGGTAATAGTGGTTGCTTTCTTGATTTTCGCTTTATCTAATTCAGTTACGGTCTTAAGCAGTTCACTCGGTAATGACTTCATCGCTTTCTGTTGGGTGCTTTTACTTCCCCACTTCCAGCTATCCTTTATGGTCCGTGCTTGAACATTACCCATCGAAGTAGTCACTGATGTTTGACCATTCTCAGTATCAATAAACCCAAGTAGTTCTTGTTTAAGCCGTTCATTATCTTCTTCAAGCTGATTCCGTTTGTAGTCATAAAACTGCTTAACTTCTTGCAGTTCAGAGCGTTCAGACTCATCAATTGCTTCAAGCTTCTTCTTGTTGGCTCGATATTCGCGCAGGCGAAGATTAATAGCCGCTGCTTCATCGAGTGCATAATCGGTTGTTTCCATTAGTCTATCTCCTCTCGCCAATTCGCTATAAATTCTTGTCCTGCCCATTTCACATCTAACTTAAAGAAATCTTCTGGTCGACATCTTAATGCACTAGCTAATTTTGCAATAGAAGCAAATTGAACACCTTTTAATTGACCCCATTGCAAATTAGATATAGTTGAGTTAGACAATCCAGTTAATTTATGTAAATCTCCTGTCTTCTTTTGCATTGAAGCCATACGAACTCGAAGGTTACGGCTAAATATTTCTGCCAATTCCATTAGTCTTCCTCCTCTTCTTCGTCACCATAGTAAGTACCATCGTCATATGGTTTGTGATCAATCCAAGGGCAATTAGGCATGAACTCACTATCAACCTCGAATCCCTTATCCCAATTAATGTTATTCATGATCAATTTCACCCTTCTTTTCCGCTTGGTTGTAAAGATACTTTTCAAGCTCTTTTGCATCGTCAAGAAATCCATTATCAAAAGAAACGATCATTTGGCTAAGCAGTTCAGCTAATTTAATCTCGCTTACATGACCACTTAATGCACTATCAATATAGCTACTGTAATAGGTCATAAAGCCTTGCATACGTTTTAAGTGATTGTTTATATAATCATCCATGTGTTAGTATTACCTCGTAAGTTAAAAACCAAAGTTACTTATTTTGAGCGTGGGCATTGCGACTGCCTTCGCTCTTTTTTTGATCTAAATGATTGAGTAGCAACAGCAATGCATAAATCATCGGGATAAATAATGCCCCGTCATATGCACCGATTGAACCGCAGTAAACCATCCAAGCACCTAGTGCGAATGCTATCAACCGTGAGTGCAGAACTTCGTTAATCATGATTTCACCTTCTTTCGATGTGATATGCTTGATTCATCTCCTAGTGAAAGGAAGTGAATTAAATTGGATATCAATAAATTTAATAAAGAGTTTCAAAAAATTATTGATAGCAGCGATTTTTGGGACGATGATCAGATAAAAAAGCGTTCTGAAGAGTATGCAGATAAAAACGGAAAAATAGATTATCAGCATATGATAAGCCTCATTAGAATGGAATCAGCGCAATATACTAATGAACTTGTTTATAATGCTTTGCGACACTTTTTAGTTGATCATCACAAATACTAGATAATTCTATTAACTGTTCCTTGCTAACACGAATAGCATCGAACAGTTTTTCTATTTCATCGATTTCTCCATTGATTTTAATTTCCACTTTCTTTTGCCTCCTTTCTATGTTTCCCTTGATACTTCATCTGAAACGAATTGCCCAACACAATCAGCATTGCGATAGCCACTGCAGTGAAAAATACTATCTGTGCCACTTAATCAGCTCCTTAAATGAATATCCTTGTGTTTCTCCTCGTACTGTTCGCATTGCCAATCTATAAAGCGATTAGCTTCTGCAATATTAATCATCGGTGTTCTCTCACTAAACTTATGAAACATATCAAATCCCGCTTCTTCAGCTTGCCTTCTCCATCTTTGAAACTGCGAATCGGATAACCCAAGCTGATGTTGAAACGGTCTTTTTCCAATCCAATTGAGCACCATCTGATCAACTCCTTTCTTTTGCTATAATCAAGGGGCTGTGACATAAGTCTCTAATAATAAGCGGAGTTAAATGAAATCTTCGGATTTCATTTAACTCCGCTTTCCTTTAGAATAAATATTAGAAAAAGAAAAAGACACCGACCAGCCCGTCGATGCCTTCAAAAATACCCTCGAAAGGATACAAAACATTGAAACCTAATTATAACATTAATCAACTTAGTTTGAACATACCTACTGCTTATGAACCTGAATCAAATCATCCTGCTCGCTATATTAACCAACTAGTAGAAAACCTAGCGCTTCGTAAACCCAATATCATGGGACGACCTAGAGAATATGATCCTAGGATGTTACTAAAATTGGTCCTTTTAGCTTACAGTTACGGTATTATTTCTTGTCGAAAAATTGAACGTTTTGCTCGAGAAAATATTGTGGCGATGTGGCTAACTCAAGAACAGCGACCGACTTACCGTACGATTGCTCGTTTTGTGATCTCCAAAGACTTAGAAGAAATGATTCAGAGCAGTTTTAAGGAGTTTCATGATTACTTGAAATCTCAGGGAATGATTGATGAGGCTTCATTTATTGATGGAACTAAAATTCTTGCTAATGCGAATAAGTACTCCTTTGTTTGGAAGAAGCGATCTATCAAGTACAGTGAATTAAACGTTGAAAAGGCCCGTAAACTGCTTCATGAAATCAAGCAAGCTGAAGTTAAAATTGCCGTTGACGAGAATAACTTTGATGTTGATCAGCTCGATACTATTATCGCACTTCTTGAACAACGGATTGAAGAACTGAATCAAAGGGTAAGCGAAACCGCTAAGGTTTCGCCTAACCCTGCCAAGCAGGAGCGACGTCACGCCAAAAAATATCTCCATGCCTTGGATCATTGTCGCCGAAAAAATTTAGAATATCATACTCAAATGCAGATTGCTGGTTCACGAAATAGCTACTCTAAAACCGATCACGAAGCTACTTTTATGCGCGTTAAAGAAGATCCAATGCGTAATGGACAAACTAAACCGGCATATAATCTTCAAATTATGACTAATTCGCAATTTACGCTTGGCTATGACCTAATGCAGAACCCTACCGATACGAGAACGCTAATTCCATTCCTTAAGCATCTCGCCCAGAACGAAGTTTTGGGACGAGAAATTGTGGCCGATGCTGGTTATGGGTCGGAACGTAATTATAAGTATCTTGAAGATGAGTTGCCTGATTGTACCGCCCTAATTCCTTATAGCACAATGATTAAAGAGAATAGTCGCAAATGGCGTTCTGATGATCGCAAGGTTATGAATTGGGAATACCATGAAGATGATGATTACTATGTCAATCCAGCTG
>OLDY01000199.1_pt1 | contig 14246 bp, 10 predicted proteins | sample 1602271 | NCBI WGS metagenome assembly OLDY01 (sample SAMN02675046, study PRJEB24791) | human gut metagenome, SKBSTL021 | isolation source: stool | host: Homo sapiens | place: USA | reverse complement strand
TACACGACGCTCTTCCGATCTTTGGACCATGTTCGTTAGCTTTTAAGCTTTCGACAGTTGGTGCACGGAATTCGTGTGATGCAATTCCCTTCATCGTTAACAAGAGTAACAAGTTAAAGACAACTGCGATTCCGAGAAGGACAAGGTTACAGAACAATGTGTAGTGAGTACCAAGACCACCACTGATTGAATCACGAAGACCAAGAATTGAGTAGGTCATTGGTAAGTACCAGTGAATAACGTTGTAGAACTTCATGGTAACTTCCATTGGGAATGTCCCACCGGAACCACCAAGTTGTAACATCAGAAGAACCATGGCAACAAACCGTCCTGGGTTATCAAAGGTCATCGACAAGAACATTACGACGGCCATTGAAGCGAGTCCAAAGAGGATTGTTGTGGTAAAGAATGACGGAACGTGGTCAATTGTTAGTCCACACATCATCATGATTCCACATTCAACAACGGCCATGGCAATTGCGGCTACCGCACCAACGACAACCTTACTGAACCACCAAGCAGTTGCAGAAGCATCTGGATCCGCAACCCGCCGAATTGGGTAAACAAAGTTGAAGACCAGCATACCAACATAGAGGGCAACTGACAGAACATAAGGTGCCAATGCATGACCGTAGTTTGGTACGTAACTGTAGTTAGAGTGTTTTTCAACTGATGGTTCAGCAATCATCTTAGCAGTCCGGTTAGAAGTCTTAATACCGTTAATTGTCTTCGCACCCTTGCCAAGAGCAGTTGAAAGCTTAGAAGCACCAACATTCAACTTGATAATTCCTTGAACAAGTGCAGGTGAATTATCAACTAATTGCTGAGTACCAGCAGCTAATTGATTAACCCCTGCAGTCAATGCAGGAACTTGACTATTCAATTGACCAAGAGCACCAGCAAGTTGACCAGCACCAGAGTTCAATTGACCAGAGTTAGCAGTTAATTGACTAGCACCAGCACCAGCTTGAGCAACCCCAGCGGTGTATTGGCCAATCCCAGAAGTTAACGTTCCGGCACCTGCAGCAGCGGTATCTACTCCATTAGTGTATTGGTTGACACCTGAATTAAGATCATTAGCACCTGATGCTATCTTATTAGTAGCACCTTGTAGTTCTTTTAGTTTATCAGGCATCTGTGACAACATTGGTTTATATCCATTCAAGGTATTAAGTAGTGAATTAGCTTGATCAATTGTCGTATTAGCATTATTTATTACACTACCCATTGAAGAGAGTTGACCAAGTTGTGTCTGCATACCTTTAAGAGAATTATTCATGTTTGACAATTGGTTTAAGGTTCCTGCCATACCTTGAACGGTTTCCGCATTTGACCTTGCTTTACCCGCTAAATCAGCAAGCTGTCCCTTAATATTATTGTCACTCGTTGTTGAAGCTAATCTACCTAATTCACTAGTAATTTCGCCATCGGTTTGAGCCACTCCTGTTAGCTTACCTAATTCCGATGATGCACTTGACAATGCACCGGAAGCTTGCTCTAATTTACCAGCACTTGCTTGAACTCCAGAAAGAGCAGTTTGTGCCTGCTTAAGCCCAGCCTGCATTTGGCCCATACTTTGCTGAAGTGTTTGTGCTTGATTCATTGCTCCCATTAAATCGTTAATTGGTAAATTGCCCAACTGACTATTAACAGTACTATTCAGTTGACTTGCACCAGTAGCTAATTGAACAGATCCACTTCGTAACTGACCAGAGTTACCACTCAACTGACTCAAACCACTTTGCAACTGGCTAGCACCAGAGTTCAGTGCACTAGAATTAGCGTTCAACTTGCTCAATCCAGCAGCAAGCTGAACGACACCACCAGTGTATTGGCGGATACCATTAGCAAGCGTTTGACTACCAGATGCCAATTGTTGAGCACCGGCAGCTAATGGGGCAACGCTTACCCGTAATGTTTGAACACCGTTATTTACTTGGGAAACCCCGGCGACGTATTGGTTAACTCCGCTTTGAAGAGTAACCATTCCAGTACTCAATTGCTTTGCCCCGTTAGAAGCAGTACTCATTCCCTTACCAACAGTGTGCAAAGCCTTGAACATTGCCGTAGCGTATGCCCGGGTAACTTGTGCCTGAATACTTTCGTTTAGCTTAGTCATCCCGAGTTGGCTAATTACTTGACCAATGTAGTTAAGAGAACCATTAGTCTCGTACTTCAACTGCATTTGCTTAGGATGCTTATCCAAAACTGTTGTGGCGTCCTTAGAGAAGTCCTTTGGAATCGTCACTACTGTGTAATATTTCCGGTGGGTTAAACCGTAATGCGCCTTTTCTGGTGAAACGATTTCCCACTTTAATTGCTTATTCTTCTTTAATTCTTTGACCATTCGATGTCCAATATCCATCGTTTGTCCACGATATTCAACCGGAACATCCTTATTGACAACCGCTACCGGTAAGTTTTCCGTACTCCCGTATGGATCCCAAACAGACTTCAGGAAAAAGATACTGTAAAGGAATGGGATGATACAAATAACGACAGTGGAAATCAATAAAAGTCGATTGTGCAGGATATTTTTAAATTCTGCTTTAATCGCATTCCACATTTCTATTCTCCTCTTATCCCCTAAATACTCTAGTTAATAGTTTCATTGTTTTTGTTCCAATTGACGGCCGATTGATAACGACTGCATTGTTCGTTTGGCAAATTCAATCACGTGTTCAATCGAAACATCATAGTTTTTCTCCTGCCACCAATAAAACGTGCCGATCAGTGCGCCACTCAAAACATAAGCCAGCATCTCCGGATCGTCGGTTTGCTGTAATAATTGAATAATAGAATCATTGCTCTTTTCACGTCGTCGTTCCAACATGATCTGGCTTAAGATATGCATCATTTCAGCATATAGCGAACTGTGAGCACTTTCAGATGCTAAGTGCCGAAAAACGCTCTTATGATCATTGACGTAATAAATAAATTGCTTAATTAGATCATCTTCGGAATCACTACTATCAACCAAGCGGTTTATTTGTGTTCCTAAAGTTTGTTCAAGGAGGTCATATTTATCACGGAAATAGCGGTAAAAACTGCTTCGGTGTAATAACGCTTCTTGACAAATCTGATCAACGGTTAAGTGCTCAAAGGAATGCTCTTCAAGCAACGTCAACAATGCATTTTGAAAATCACGCACGGTTCTCGTGACTCGCACAACTTTCCCCTCCTTTTCGCCAATTTTGCAATGAATATTGTAAACCGTGTCAAAAATAGACAACAGAGTTAATCCGGCACGTCTGCTCTAAAATAAGACAAAAAGAAACTATTGTCTCATTAAGATTGGGACAATAGTTTTACTATACAACATTTTATTCAATTGTAGTTCTTTGATTTGAAGTTCGTTGACGATAAGCGACCTGAGCTTTCAGCCCATAATCGGCGGTTGTCATGATTGTGGTGCCGCTTCGGCCGGGAATTTTGTTTGGCCCGTCAACCACGACCAAGTTGGCCAAATAAATTCGGTACTTCTGGTGGGCTTCCCGAACATCGGTCAACCCAATCTTCGAAATATGCCCAACTGGCCGTCGCTCCATTTGGTTCATCCCCATATAAATTTCGAGACGGTGACGAAGCGGATCATGGACCAGTTCAAAAAATGGTGGAATTGACTCCGCATTCAATGCTTGAACTGGTTTATGGGTCTCTTGGTATTGACGGATAATCTCCCGTTCATTCATCCCGTTAAAATCATTGACAAAGATCTTTTCCGTTAAGAGCCGGTCAACCACTTTTTGGAGGTTTTCCTGTTCCGCTTGGTCAATCTCAACGGTTGCGGGAATAGTATCTGCACCATCAAAAAGGCCGTTTGACTGGTTAGCAAGCCCGGTTGAATACCGGTTTGCTCCCCGTCTCATTTGTGACTGATTATTATCTGCAAATTTTTGCCCCGTAATTTTGGCAATCCGTGGTGACAAAAAGTCAAATTGCGATGTCTTTCCTAAAAAGTAAAAAACAAAGTTAACGTAAATAAAGTATGTGATTGCAATCATCGCTAAGCAATATAGGAACCCTCGCAACCACGCTTTATTAATAAATAAACGGAAGGTTACGTATACCAGGTAAATATCACCCAAAGTTGCCAAAATGATATAAATCCGGTTCTTTAACTTAACGTCCAGATTAAAGTAACTTAGCGATGAGTTGATCATATCGAGAAAACTAAACATCTGTTAGGTTCACCCCGCTTATTGATTATCAGTTGTGGTCTGATTATTAGTGCTTTGACCACCATTTGACTGACCAGTCTGGTTTTCATTACCAGTCGAAGTATTATTACCACTGTTTTTAGTACTAGTCGATGATGAACTCTCAGTATCGTTTCCAGTATTATTCTGGTTATCTTGGGTAGTTGAATTACTATTACTACGAGTACTGGAAGATTGTTGTTCATTTTCATCCTGTTGCGAAGATGAACGGCTAACTGAACTACTGTCATCAGAGTCCATTCGTCGACTAACCGATGAGGTAGAACTTACTCGTGCACCTTCAGATGTATGCGTTGCGTGATTAACCACAACGTTAGTAGCTCCCAGTGCTAATACGATTGAAAACAGCGCAAAGGGAGTTACGAAAGGTGGGATTTTATTTGCCATAAATAAATGCTCCTTTTCTACAACCTATCATACTCGCTTTTTTCCTCCATAAATGTTAAGGAAAATTGAAATTATTTTGCCTTTTTCTTGTTTGCCCGGCAATTAGCACAAATGCCATGCAGTTCAAACGTATGCCCATTAATTTTGGCCCCCGGCAGCTGCTTGGCAAAAAAAGCATAGTCAATCGGTGGCATTTTGATCTCTTGCACCCTGCCACAAACGTCACAAATAAAATGATGGTGATGGTTGGAATCACAACAAACCTTAACCTGCATCCGTTCACCAGCTTGCCTCGTTTCAACAATCCCCAAGCTTTCAAAATCCTTTAGGTTCCGGTATACAGTACCATGGCTAAGTCCCGGATTATCCTTTCGCAAGCGTTGATCAACATCCGTAAAATCAATGTAATGATCAGGATGCTCAGCTAAAATCTCAATCATTTGCTGACGCTGCTTAGTCCATCGTGAACCATTATCCTTTAATACCTTACGAGCTTGCTCTACAAGGGTACTCATCTAATGCCACCTCCCCAATGAGAAAAATATTCTACCACAAATCAGTCTTTTTCTGAACTGATTCGTCTTACTATTTGGTCAATCTGATTAGTTGTTTGCGACCAGGAATCATTAACAACAACGTTTGCAATCCCTTTAAGCTCATCTGGCAAATGAAGGTCCCGATGATACTCAGGACTCTTCAGTCTTGAATGGACTGCCCGTAATTCATCTCCACGTTTAACCATCCGGTGAGCTAACGATGCAATATGACTCACCGTCAAGAAGATAATTACCGCGCGATCACCAAGTTCCTGATAATAGGTAAATGCACCCTTGGTATCCAGCACAATCACGTCATCGTGTCCCGTTTGCCATCCCGCAACCAGGCTTTCCAATGAAGAGCCGTAAAGGTGGTGATCATATTCAACGGATTCTAATAGATGAAGTTTGTTCATTGAAGCTAGCGTCTCAAAATGGTAATCAACCCCATCCCGTTCATTTGGGCGAGATGCTCGCGTTGTATGGGTAATAACCCGTTCCATTTTGTAACGGTCATGAAGATACTTAGCAACCGTTGTTTTTCCCGAACCAGCTGCACCGGCAATTACAAATACTTTCCCAGAATTCATATTACTTGGTTAAATGATCGTTAACTTGATCGAGAAGTTGCTTGAGATTGTTGTAAGTCAACCGTTCCCGGGCGTCAGCATAGTTAAACCAACCGCAGTTTTTAATTTCTTCTGCTTGTAAATGAATATCTTCGCTCTGCGTTAAGTCTGCAGTATACAGCGTCATCTGCTTCCGATTACCATTTGGCAAGTCATATTCGGTATATACATGAAAACTAGTGTCGATTGGCAATACTAATTGCGTTTCTTCTTTAATTTCTCGCTTAGCAGTCTCTTCTAAGGTTTCGTTTCCTTCGACGTGGCCTTTAGGGAATCCCCAAAAATGGCCCTTATTCTGACTTTCTAACAGTAAGTATTCAATTTCACCATTATTCTTTCGGTAAACAACAGCACCACTAGTGATTTCAATTGCCATAGTTACTTGACTCCCTTTAAAAATAATCTAATGTTTCTAATTGACTTTTAATGTTAATCAAATGTATTATATTTAGTATCCGCGACAGGAATTGTCCCCTGTCGCTAAATTTATTATAGCAAAGGTGGGTTAAAGATGGGCTTAAACATTTTCCGAAAAGAAAGCCTCGATCGTTACCTTGGAGCTGATAAGCTTTTTGTTAAGACGATGAATGCTCGTGATCTGATGGCTATCGGGATCGGAACCGTTATTGGGACTGGGATTTTCATTCTTCCTGGTACCATCGCGGCTAAGCAAGCTGGACCGGGAGTCTCCCTTTCCTTCTTACTTTCCGCAATTGTCTGTGCATTTGCTGCAATGTGTTATGCTGAGTTTGCTTCAGCATTACCCGTTGCTGGTAGTGCTTATTCTTATGGTAACGTGGTGTTCGGCGAATTCTTTGGTTGGCTCCTTGGTTGGGCGCTGGTTCTGGAATATATGCTTGCCGTAGCATCAGTCTCAACGGGGTGGGCGGCCTACTTTAACTCATTTATTGAAAGTTTTGGGTTAAAGATTCCCCATGCCTTATCAGGGCCATTTGATCCCGCACACGGTACATATATCAATATCGTTGCGGTTGTCATCGTCCTCTTAATCACCATAATGTTGTCCCGTGGTTTGCAATCTTCCGTTCGGGTTAACAACATTGCGGTAGTGATTAAAGTTGCCATTATTCTAATTTTTATTGTTGCTGGATTGTTCTTTATCAAGCCAAAGAATTATCACCCATTCTTGCCTTACCACATGAGCGGGGTTATTCATGGGGCAACGATTGGCTTCTTTGCTTACTTAGGTTTTGACTGTGTTTCTAGTTCAGCTGCCGAGGTGAAGAATCCAAAGCGCAACATGCCGCTTGGAATTATCGGGACTTTAGGAATTGTTACCCTGCTCTACATGGGGGTTGCTATTGTTCTTACAGGGATGGTGAAGTATACACGACTGGATGTCGCTAACCCGGTATCATACGCTCTTCAGCTAGTTCATCAAAACTGGCTGGCAGAACTGCTTTCAATCGGGGCACTAATTGGAATGTTTACCATGATGGTTGCCATGATCTACTCAAGTTCACGTCTAATTTACGCGATTGGCCGTGACGGATTACTCCCAGCATTTCTGGGAAAGCTAGATAAGAAGAGTCACTCTCCACAAGTGGCCCTCTGGATTGTGGCCGTGATCATCGCTACCATGGGCGGTTTAGTTTCACTTGATCAATTAACTAGTTTAGTTAACATTGGGACCTTATTTGCCTTTACACTGGTTTCATTTGGAATTATTCCTCTCCGTCGCCGAAAGGATATTGGTAATCGTGGTGGCTTTAAGGTTCCCCTTTACCCATTTATTCCGATTCTTTCCGGACTGCTTTGTCTGGCAATGATGACCCAGTTACAGCTCGAAACTTATATTGGTGCCGGAATTTGGTTTACACTGGGAATCATTATCTACTTCACTTATGGTTACTGGCACAGTAAACTAAACGACAAACAAAATTAAATTTAAAGCTCTGCGGATTGGCTCCATTTCAGAAGCTAATCCGCTTTCTTATTCCCTGATAAATATTTGACAGCCCGGTTTCATGTTTGTTAGTGTTTTTAACAATCTGTTTTAAAATTTATTGTTAATTTCAAGGAGGAATCAATTAATAGGCACTCTTAAATGACTGTCTAATATTTATGGAATATACAAAAAAGAATTACAAGAAAGCACCGTTAAAAGCCGTTCACTTTCGCGTTTTATTTGCGATTATTCTTGGTCAAATTGCCTGTGGATATGCCCTAGGTATTAGTGGTACCGGGCTTACTCAAGCACAGCATTATATTGCCATTAATGATTTTTGGGTCGGCTTAATCGGTGCTGGTAGTTTACTGGGACTCATGGGAAGCGCACTAATGGGACGAATTGCCGATCAGTTTGGTCGACGTCAAATGCTATTGGTTGACATGTATCTTTTTGCGGTCTTTTCGCTTCTTCAGTTAGTAACTACTAACCTGTTCTTATTGTTTATTCTTCGTCTCCTTATTGGCTTAATGATTGCCATTGACTACACTGTAGGAAACTCACTGCTCGTTGAATGGCTGCCAGCAAAAGAAAGTGGTAAACAGCAAAGCCAATTAATTATTTACTGGACAGTTGGTTTTATTCTTTCCTACATTGCCGGGATTATGATTAGCGGTTTTGGCAGTCATAATTGGCAAGTGATCCTTGCTTCTTCTGCTGTTCCTGGATTAATTGCCGGAATCTTTCGTTCAGTATCCAAGCTTCCCGCTTCTCCTAGCTGGCTTGCTAGTCAGGGTGAAAATAAAAAGGCCCAGAAGTTAATCCAAAAGCATATTGGTAAACGCTGGGGTCTTCCTCTCCGTCTCCTTAAAGCCAAACCCGTTGACAACATTTCCTGGACGATCTTATTTAGTAAAAAGTACCGTCGCCGAACACTTGTCGGTGGATTATTTTATGCTTGCCAGGCGTTTGCTTTCTTTGGCATCAGTATCTTTTTACCGATTCTATTAAAGAGTATGCATATGGGCGATAGTAATTTATCAGGAATAATTTACAACGGTTGCATGATGGTGGGAGTATTGATTGGTGCATGGATTTTCAAAAGAATCAGTCGCCGAGCATTCTTAATTGAAACCTTCTTCCTATCTGCACTTAGTTTGATCGGCATGATCATTGGCCCTCAATCGTCTTTCAGCTTTCAAATTGGGATTTTTGCACTATTCTCAATCATCCTTTCTTCAGGGTTGACCATTGACTACCCTTACCCAACCGAACTCTTTGACATTAAAGTTCGGGCTACCGGAGTTGGAACTTGTATCACAATTAGTCGAATTGGTGCTGCTAGCGGAACCTTTCTCTTACCAGTATTGACTAACATTGGTGGTGCGCATCTCGCAATGCTCGTTTGCACCATCGTTTTAATCATTGGTGGTCTGATCTGCCTTCTCTGGGCTCCCGAAACATCGCCACGATTTATGAAGAAAACCGACAACAAATAAATATTTGTCAGTCCAAGTTTACGGCAGTTTAACAGCCATTAACCTGGACTTTTTATTTGTGAATTTTCATTGAACTATTGTCTAAAAATCCTTTAATAGCGCCTTCTCGCCTCAACTAGAATGGTATAATATTCTTACGAAAAAATAAGAAAAGGACTGATTAAAGCAACTTAACTCAAAGCGAACAACCGACTGTTAATCATGGGGACGGGATCCCATGAGATTGTTGCTTTATAGTAAATATTTGAGGAGCAAAATGAAAGAACAATATCAATTAACTACTGATGAATTAAAGAAAGAATTCAACTTAACGGACTTCACTCAGGGTTTAACTAGTGCCGAGGTAAAGCAAAAGCTAGCCAGCGATGGTCAAAACGTCCTTGAAGTAAAGCCGACTCCTAAGTGGAAAATCTTTCTTCGTCAATTTAATAACATTGTGATCTACATTCTGTTGGTTGCAACATTATTAACAATCATTATTGGGCACTATACTGATGCCATCGTTATTGGGGCTGTGGTTGTCTTAAATTCCTTGATCGGGTACTTCCAGGAAACTAGTGCTGCCAATGCCCTTGCAAAGATTAAGGAAATGATGGCAAACCAAGCAACGGTCTACCGTGATGGCCAGCGTCAGGATATTGATGCTGCCGACTTAGTTGTGGGGGACGTGGTCTTTCTTGAAGCTGGTGACAATGTTCCAGCCGACTTAAGAATTGTTTCTGCAGATAATTTACGGATTGAAGAGTCCGCACTGACTGGAGAAACAAACTCAGTCATTAAAACAGACCAAGCATTGGCTGATGATGATATTCCGTTAGCAGAACGGGTGAACATGGCGTATGCTTCCACTTCCGTAACAAGCGGAAGCGGTTTGGGGGTTGTGATTGCCACTGCTGAACAAACTGAAATTGGGAAGATTTCCCAAGAGGTTGCCCATATTAAGCCAAAGAAAACTCCGCTTACCCGGGAAATTGATCATGTTGGGACAGTGGTTTCATACATCACGATCACAACCTCGATCATCGTCTTCATCGTTGGGTTTATGCTTAAGATTTACTCACTCCCTGCATTAGCGCTTGCGGTTGTTGCGATGCTTGTGGGGGCGATCCCTGAAGGTTTACCAGCGATTATTTCTGTGATCCTGGCCTTTGGGATCAGTAAGATGGCTAAATTGTACAAGACAATTATTAAGTCAATGCCCGCCGTGGAAACTCTCGGCTCGGTTGACGTGATTGCCACTGACAAGACCGGGACGCTGACCAAAAATGAAATGACAGCGACTGAACTGTGGGTTGGCGATCAACTCTACCAGGTTTCAGGAACCGGATATGCGCCCACCGGTGAAATTAAGCTTAACGGTAAAAAAGCACCGCTTACTGACCAACTCAAACTTTTTGTTGAAGCTGGTTATCAAGCCAACGACACCGTGTTAAGCGAAAACGATGGTGCTTGGCACATTAATGGTGAACCCACTGATGGTGCCTTCTTAACGCTTTACCACAAGGCATATGGTCCTAAGCACCAATCACAGTATGCCGAGATTGACCTGTTGCCATTTGATTCTGATTACCGATACATTGCCGAACTAACAGAGAACCAGGAAACCCATGAAAAAGTAATCTTCATCAAGGGTTCTCCTGATAAGCTATTTGAAATGGCCAAAAAAGAGGATCCAAACTTTAACCTTGCTAAGTGGCAACAGCGAGTTAACGATTGGTCGAGTGCTGGTAAGCGAGTAATTGCCGTTGGGTATCAACCAGTGCCAAGCAACTAAAACTTAACTGAGGTGGAACACGAACACCTTTACCAGGGAATTAAATTCCTTGGCCTGGCTGCATTGCTTGATGCGCCACGGGAAGAAGTAATCGTCGCCTTAAAGAAGATGAATACTGCTGGTGTTCACGTTAAGATGATTACTGGTGATGACCCGCAAACTGCACGTGCAATTGGTAAGGAGTTAGGATTAACTAATGGTCCGATTAATGCCATTACCGGTGCGGAATGGGATAAGCTATCCGCCAAAGAACGGGAAACTGCTGCAATGAACAACCAGGTCTTTGCCCGAACGACCCCACAAAACAAGCTCGAAATTGTTGAAGCACTGCAAAACCAACAACAGGTTACCGCCATGGTTGGTGACGGGGTAAATGACGCTCCAGCATTAAAGAAGGCTGACATTGGGGTTGCCATGGGAATCAAGGGAACAGACGTAGCGAAGGACGCCGCTGACATGATCCTTGGTGACGACAACTTTGCTACCATGGCAGCGGTAATTAAGGAAGGTCGTCGGATCTACGACAACATTAAGAAGAGTATTCTCTTCCTCTTGCCAACTTCCTTTGCAGAAGGACTCGTTGTTGCCTTCTCAATCTTGACCGGTCAGCAAGTTCCCCTGCAACCTGCCCAGTTACTTTGGATTAACCTAATTGCTGCCATCACAATCCAGTTTGCCTTCGTCTTTGAAAAGGCCGAGGATGGAATTATGGAACGTTCGCCACGACCAATTACTCAGCGGTTAATGAATCGTCATGATCTCTTCCAAATGGGCTACGTATCTGCATTAATGGCAATCTTTGCCTTAATTGGTTACGAATGGTTCATCCGTGGCGGTGCAAGCGAAATAAACGCCACAACAATGATGGTAAACACAATTGTTATCAGTAAGGTCTTCTACTTCTTCAGTATTAGAACTGAACAGTACGGGTTAACTCAAATTAACGACATTGGGAAAAATGCCTGGGGTGTAATCGGATTGATGATTATTTTCCAACTCATCTTAACTTACGTACCATTCATGCAAGCTGCCTTCCACGTTACAAGTATCAGTCTTGCTGAATGGGGTGCCGTAATCCTCTTCTCATGCTTGATTATGATTTTCACTGAAGGAGATAAGTGGATCCGGTTTAGGATGAAAAGGGCAAATTAAATAGCTTTAATCGGTGAAGGAACAGTCTTTTCACCGGTTTTTCTTTATCCGTTAATATTTAACCGCACAAATAATCTCCAATTTAGGGCTTGCAAAATTAAATTTCTAATGGTATTCTAAGAAACATCAAGTACACGAAAGGAGAAAGATCAATGTTAGTATTTAATAACCAATTACAACAATCTTCCTCCTCAGCCTCTAGCTCTATTCGAGGCTGAGTGATTTTAGTGTACCTATAGAACGGTTTAATGAATTGCCGGGTTCACTTAATCATTTGGCACTTTCCAGATGATTAAGCGTGGACCCGGTTTTTATTATGCCGATTTTGAATTGGAGGAATGGCGATGAATAATCAACCAAAAGAAGAATTAAAACGGTCGTTAGGTTTTTGGTCGGCAATCTCGATTGTCGTGGGGACAATTATTGGTTCAGGGATCTTTTTCAAACAGGGTTCCGTTCTTGACAGTGCCGGTTCATCAACTTTAGCCATCGCCGCCTGGGTGTTTGGTGGGATTATTACCCTAACTGGTGGTTTAACTGTCGCCGAAATTGGGGCTCAAATGCCATACACTGGTGGTCTTTACGTCTACATTGAAAATCTTTATGGCCGAATTCTTGGCTTCCTTGCCGGCTGGATGCAAGTAATCGTCTATGGCCCCGCAATCATCGCTTCGGTTGCCGGCTTCATGAGTATCTTAATGGCTAATTTCTTTGGCCTTGGTACTGAATGGCGAATTCCACTGGCTGTCATCACCGTTCTAGCAATCGGTGTGATGAACCTTTTTGAAAACAAGGTTGGGGCAATCTTTGCCATTATTACAACGGCAGGGAAAATGATTCCAATCGCAGCAATTATTATTTTCGGTCTCTTTTTTGGTAACCAACATGCATTTGGTCAAACCGTTACCGAAGTGCAACACGCTACTGGCGGCTTTGGTGTCGCAGTTTTAGCCACCCTCTTCGGTTACGATGGTTGGATCTTAATCGCTAACCTTGGTGGTGAAATGAAGAACCCGCAAAAGTTGCTACCAAAGGCAATTATCTTGGGAATTACCGCTGTCTTAGTAATCTACACTTTAATCACTATCGGAATCCTCAAGTTCTTGCCAGCTAACCTAATCCACCGTCTTGGCGAGAACGCCACTGCCTACTTAGCAACGAAGGCATTTGGTGCTATTGGTGGGAAGCTTCTCTCGGCCGGGATTATTATCTCAATGATGGGGACGCTTAACGGGAAGATGATTACCTTCCCCCGGATCGTTTACGCAATGGCGCGTCGTGGCGATCTTCCATTCTCGCGTTTTCTCTCGTTCGTTACACCAAAGGGAAAGTCGCCAGTCGTTGCCACATTATTTATCGTGGCTCTTGCAACCGTGATGATGTTCTTCTTTGATCCAGACCATCTCTCGGATCTTTGTGTCTTCACAGTTTACTGCTTCTACCTTTTAGTATTTTTCGGAATTTTCATTTTAAGAAAGAAGAACAAGGAGCCTCGTCCTTTCAGTACCCCGCTCTATCCACTTGTACCAATTATTGCAATCGCCGGTGGAATCTTCGTTCTTGTCAGTGAAGTCTTCAACGACCCTGCCGGTGTTCTTCTCTTCATCGGAATCGTCATCGTCGGCCTCCCAATCTTCTATGCCGTCAAAAGGATGGATGCAAAGAGAATGTAGTAGAGTGAGTAGAGTGCGAAGCCATAAAAAGCTCCCGGATGATAACGATTTCTCTCGACGAAGGCGACTCGTGCCTAGGAGAGAGTTCGTTATCTTGAGGGAGCTTAGGCTGAGCACGTTTCGACTCGGTCGCCTAGAACATTATCTCTAGCAAGTTCCTGGCGAGCAGTTCTTGACTCTGTTGCAATAGAACCTATCAAATAAACCTACACACCCTAATAAAGGGGCTGTGACATAAGTCTCTTTAAACAAGAGAACCGTTCGGAATTTCAATTTGAAATTCTGAGCGGTTCTTCTTTTTTTAGAATTAATACTAAATATAGATAGCCTACCGGCGATCTTTTTCATATTCAGTGCCATTAGCGCAATTCCAATCTGTCCTTTGGCTTTCTTAAGGCCACGTACCGTGAACCTCTTGAAACCCAAATAAGCTTTCAAATTTCCAAAAACAGTTTCTACATCGTACT
>OLDY01000188.1_pt1 | contig 14760 bp, 10 predicted proteins | sample 1602271 | NCBI WGS metagenome assembly OLDY01 (sample SAMN02675046, study PRJEB24791) | human gut metagenome, SKBSTL021 | isolation source: stool | host: Homo sapiens | place: USA | reverse complement strand
CAGATCCTAAAGAAGTTTGGGATATTATTGCAAAAGAAGGTCGTGTAGCTATGTTAGCAGGCTCTGTAGCTCGCAAAAAAGCAGCTCGATTCATCATCGATAATGCAAAAGGTGCAGAAGCAGCAGAATAATGCTTGCTCACTAGGTACATGAAAAGGTGATTATATGTATGTACCAATCGTAGTTGAACAAGGCGAACGTGGTGAACGTTCGTATGATATTTACTCTCGCTTATTAAAGGATCGCATTATCTTTTTAGGTGGACCTATTGATGATAATGTTGCAAATGCGGTGATTGCCCAAATGCTTTTCCTAGAAGCAGAGGATCCAGATAAAGATATTCATCTATATATTAATAGCCCAGGTGGTGTTGTAACTGCTGGTATGGCTATCTATGACACGATGCAATATATTAAACCAGATGTGTCTACCATTTGCGTAGGCTCCGCTGCAAGTATGGGGGCTGTGTTATTGACAGCCGGTGCAAAGGGAAAACGCTTTGCATTGCCTCATGCGCGCGTTATGATTCACCAACCATTGGGTGGTGTACAAGGTCAAGCATCTGAAATCGAAATCCATGCCCGTGAAATTCTTCGTATGCGTGAAGAGTTAAATGGTATCCTAGCAGCTCGCAGTGGCCAAGATATTGAAGTCGTAGCACGCGATACTGATCGTGATAACTTCATGAGTGCCCAAGATGCCGTTGAATACGGTTTGATTGACGAGGTGTTAACTCGCGATACTCTAGAAAGCAAGTAATGGAGGCGCTCATTGGCAAAAGATAAAGATACTATGCGTTGTAGCTTTTGCGGACGCACAAGTGATGAAGTAAGAAAACTAGTGGCCGGTCCTAATGTGTACATCTGTGATGAATGCGTAGAAGTTTGTGAACGCATCATTGAAGATGAACTTGGTGACATCGGTACAGAAGACTTTAAATTAAAAGAATTGCCAACGCCAAAAGAAATTAAAGCTCATCTTGATCAATATGTCATTGGTCAAGATGATGCTAAAGTTTCCCTTGCGGTGGCAGTATATAATCACTACAAACGTCTACAAACAGATAATGTGGTAGATGATGTAGAACTACAAAAGTCCAATGTTCTATTTATTGGACCTACAGGTAGTGGTAAAACACTATTGGCTCAAACATTGGCAAAAATGTTAGAGGTTCCATTTGCAATTGCAGATGCAACAAGCTTAACCGAGGCTGGCTATGTAGGGGAAGATGTAGAAAATATTCTATTAAAACTCATTCAAGCCGCCGATTATGATATTGAACGGGCTGAACGCGGTATTATTTACATCGATGAAATCGATAAGATTGCCCGTAAGTCTGAAAATCCTTCCATTACACGTGACGTGTCCGGGGAAGGTGTGCAACAAGCACTTTTAAAAATCTTAGAAGGTACCGTTGCTTCCGTACCACCTCAAGGCGGTCGTAAGCATCCTAATCAAGAAATGTTACAAATCGATACTACTAATATTCTCTTTATTTGTGGTGGCGCATTTGATGGTATGGATAAGGTTATTACAAAACGTACCGCTAAGAAAACATTAGGTTTTGGTGCTGATGTACAACGTGCTGAAGAACGCGATGTATCTGCGATTCTCAAAGAGGTTGTACCTGAAGATTTATTGAAATTTGGTTTGATTCCTGAATTTATTGGTCGTTTGCCTGTTATGGTAACATTAGACCTATTAGATCGGGATGCATTGGTCCAAATTCTTACAAAACCGAAAAATGCATTGACTAAGCAATATGAAAAAATTCTATCCCTTGATGGTGTAGAATTAACATTTGAAGATGATGCATTAGAAGAAATCGCTGATGAAGCATTACAGCGTAAAACTGGTGCTCGTGGTTTGCGTGCCATTATTGAGAAGGTAATGAAGTATGTTATGTATGAAGTTCCATCTATGGATGATGTGGCAAAATGCATAGTTACCAGAGAAGCCGTAAAGGGCACAGGTGAACCTATACTCAAAAATGAGGCAGACCAAGACATCCAGTTGAAATCGTAATTCGAAGAAACTCATTTCTGTGTAGGAATGAGTTTCTTTTCATAATATAAATCCTTGGAGGACATATGAATTTACTCGAAGTAGGTATTCCTACCGTTCCCCTTAGAGGGATGGTTGTATATCCGAATATCGTGATTCACCTCGATATCGGTCGAGACAAATCCATCAAAGCGGTAGAAGCCGCAATGAACGAAGATCGCATTATGGCAGTGGTATCCCAAAAGGATGATTCTGTAGATGCACCTACCGTTCATGATTTAGCCCAAATGGGTACACTTGTAAAAATTAAACAAATGTTGCGCTTACCAGGTGGTATTGTTCGTGTTCTCGTTGAAGGTATTACTCGTATTCGTGTTATGAACATTACGAGCATGGATCCTTATTATGTAGGGGACTATGAACGTGTAGCATCCATTTTCGAAGATGATGTAGAACTTGAGGCATATCGTCGTTTAGTACAGTCTAAATTCAATGAATGGGCTGATGAAGCTAAAACGATCACTGAAGAAGGCATTACACGCGTTATGGAATTGCGTGACCCTTGTGAACTAGCCGATCAAGTAGCATTTATGCTGCCTGTTAATAATGCAAAACGACAAGAGTTACTAGAAGAATTATCTGTTGCAAGACGATTGAACATGATTGTAGGCATTCTTAATATGGAATTACAAATTTCTGATTTGGAAAATTCCATCAACAATCAAGTTCGTCAAGCTATGGAAAAAACACAAAAAGAATATTTCTTGCGTGAAAAAATTCGCGTCATTCATGATGAATTGGGTGATAAAGGCGACCCTGAGGAAGAAGCAGATGAATTAAGAGAACAATTAAAAGTTCTTAATTTGAGCGAAGAGGTTCACAATCGTATCGATAAAGAAATTTCTCGCTATAGCCGCATGCCACAAATGATGCCTGAAGCGACCATTCTCAGAAATTATCTTGACTGGGTATTGAGCTTACCATGGAACGATGTTACCGATGATCGTCTAGATATCAATGAAGCAAAAGATATTTTAGAGGCTGATCATTATGGCTTAGAAAAGGTTAAGAAACGTATCTTAGAATTCTTGGCAGTTCGCAAATTGACAGGTAAGAATAGCGGTTCCATCCTTTGCTTAGTAGGACCTCCTGGTGTTGGTAAAACATCGTTAGCTTCATCCATTGCTAAAGCGATGAATCGTAAATTCGTACGCGCATCCTTAGGTGGTGTTCGCGATGAAGCTGAAATTCGTGGCCATCGTCGTACATACATTGGCGCATTGCCAGGTCGTATGATTCAGGGCATTAAAAATGCAGGTACACGTAATCCTGTATTCTTGCTTGATGAAATCGATAAATTGGCATCCGATTATAAAGGTGATCCATCTTCTGCATTATTAGAAGTGTTGGATCCGGAACAAAATAGTACATTTAGCGATCATTTTATTGAAATTCCATTTGATTTCTCCGATGTATTCTGGATTACTACGGCGAATGTGGCCTCTAATATTCCAGGCCCATTATTAGACCGTATGGAAATTATTGAGCTTTCAAGCTACATGGAAGATGAAAAATTAGAAATCGCTAAGCGCTATTTAGCACCTAAACAAATCGAAAAGAACGGTTTAAAAGATAATAAAATTAAATTATCTGATGCAGTGTTAAAGAAAATTGTATCCGAATATACTCGTGAAGCTGGCGTTCGTACCTTGGAAAAAACTATCGCTAAAGTATGCCGAAAAATGGCTTACCAAGTAGTAGAACAAGATATTGAAACTCCGAAGGTTTCCGTCAAGAATTTACACGAATACTTAGGCGCACCTATCTTTATCGATCAAGAACGTGAAAAGAAACCTCAAGTGGGCTATGTTAACGGACTTGCTTGGACCTCTGTAGGTGGTGTAGTATTACCTTGTGAAGCGACAACAATGGCAGGGACTGGCAAACTAGCACTAACCGGTAGCCTTGGTAAAGTAATGCAAGAATCCGGTCATGCTGCTATGAGCTATATTCGTCATAATGCAAAATCCTTGAAAATCGATGAAGAATTCTATAAAAAGTTAGACATTCACGTTCATCTTCCAGAAGGGGCAACACCAAAGGATGGTCCTTCTGCAGGGATTACGATGACATTAGCAATGGTATCTGCCTTGACGGGACGTAAGGTGCGCGCTGATCTCGCTATGACTGGTGAAATCACATTGCGTGGCCGCGTATTACCAATTGGCGGTCTTAAAGAGAAATTGTTGGCAGCATTGTTATACGGTGTGAAAGAGGTTTTAATTCCAAAAGGTAATGAAAAGGATATTCCTGAATTACCAGATAGTGTAAAAGAAGGTCTTATCATCACACCTGTTAAGACAATGGATGAAGTTTTAGCAAAGGCACTTGTATAATGCAAAAGAAGAAAAAATCCACAAAACATATGGGGCCAAAACCACAATATACAAGAAAAGAAATTAAGGGGCCTCGCATTATAGCAGCAAAATATAATACATCCTGTGTAAAAGCAGATCAATATCCTGAAGGGGATACGGTAGAAGTAGCCTTTTTAGGACGCTCTAATGTGGGCAAATCCTCATTGATTAATTCCTTATGTAATTATCGTGGCCTTGCTCTTGTGAGTGGACAGCCAGGGAAAACAAAGACGATAAACTATTTTGATATTGAATCAAAAGAGGATATTAGTGAAACTGAAGAACGTCGGTACAACTGGTTCTTAGTTGATTTGCCTGGATATGGTTTTGCAAAAACTAATAAAGATAATCGCAATATGTGGTCATCATTTATATCTGATTATATATTGCATTCTGAACGATTAATGTTATTATGCTTGCTTATCGATGGGCGTCATCCAGAGATGCCTATCGACAAAGTGGCGTTTGATTGGCTCGTTGAGGCCGGTGTGCCTCTTCAAATCGTGGTGACAAAGGTAGATAAGCTCAATGCTAAAGAGAAATCAATAAATTTAGCAAAAGTTAAAGCCATGTATCCAACTGATTCTCCACCGATTATGTATAGCTCATTGAAACATACGGGCCGTGAGTTATTGCAGCAACGAATTAATCAAGTACTAGTAGGGGAGGAAGCATGAGTAATTCAAACCAGTTAGAGATGATGGAACGCATCGCTCTTGATTTAGAGGGTGTTGAACGTGCTCTTGCGTCATCCTTTAACACAGGGTCTGAAGATTTTAATACACTGATTAGACCTTTATCCGAGGCCGGCGGTAAACGTTTGCGCGCGCAATTATGCTTGCTTATTGCCAATGCGGGTACATCGGTAGAGGCGGAACGTATTAAGATTGCAGAAGCTGTAGAAATGTTACACCTAGCGACGTTGATTCATGATGATGTCTTAGATCAAGCGGAAATACGTCGCGGTGAAGAGACAATTCATAAGCACAAAGGCAATAAGGTTGCCATTTTAAGTGGTGACTATTTATTTGCGAAGGCATTCCGTATCGTATCCGAAATGCCACATATGGAATATTTAAAGATCTTTTCTCATATCATCACCTGTCTTGTGGAAGGTGAATTTATGCAAATGGAAGATGTGTATCGCATTGACCAAGGCATAGATCGATATATGACAAAGACGCAAAAGAAAACAGCCGACTTTATGGAGGGCTGCATGGAACTAGGGGGTCTGTTAGGTGGCTGGTCTAGTGATGAAATTATGTACCTAAAACGATATGGTCATGCGTTGGGGATGGCGTTCCAGATTACCGATGATATTATGGATTATCGCGAAACCTCAGACACGACAGGTAAACCTGTGGGGAATGACCTTCGAGAGGGCTTGTTAACCTATCCATTGCTTAGTATCGTTAATGAAAGCAATCAGAATCAGTTGTTGCAAGATATTAAGAACCTTAATCATGGCGGTAATGAACAAGAGATTATCGATTATGTTATTGCTCAGGGTGGTATAGATAATACATTACGGGTCGCACAACAATATTGTGATGATGCGTTATCTGCATTACAATCTATACGTGATTTTGATGGCAAAGAGTTTTTAGTATTAGCTGTTCAAAACTTAGCAGATAGAAAGGTATAATATGGAGGCCTTCGAACCTAAAGATTTCGAATATCCCATAAAGAAACCTTCATTTGATAGCGTAGTTCGACAAAAGCGTCGGGAACAAGCACAAAAAGCAGAACAAGAGCAATATGCCGTGGTAAATACTGAACAGAAAGAGGATGCTCCAGAGCCGTTATATACGGAGATGGAACAAAAGATGATGGACGAAGCTGCCAATTTATCGTTGGTAGGTCATCTATCAGAACTTCGTAGACGTATTATAATTATGGTTGTTGCTATTATCATAGGAACGGGCATTGCCTATTATTATGTAGACGTATTATTAGATATTTTATTAGCCCCTGCAGGCAAGTTATATTACATGCGTCCTACAGAAGCCTTCTTTACGTATATGAAGGTATCCATCGTAGGCGGCATAATTTTGGCATCGCCTATCATACTGCATCAAATATGGCTCTTTGTGAAACCAGCATTGACAGTTCGCGAGAAACATCTATCAAACTGGATTTTACCAGTAGCCTTTTTGTTGTTTGTAACAGGTATTTTGTTTTCCTATATCTTAGTGTTGCCTGCTGCGGTTAAGTTCTTTATGGGCTTTGCCACGGATGAATTGCAACCGATGTTTTCCATTGGTCAATATATGGACTTTGTATTGGCCTTTGTACTACCGTTCGGCTTTATATTCGAACTGCCATTGGTCATTATCATTATGGGATATTTTAATTTAATTACATCCCAATTCTTAAAAAAGAAACGCAAAATATTTATTTTGCTTTCCTTTATTATAGGTGCAGTAATTTCACCTACACCGGATATGTTCTCACAAACCATGATTGCATTGCCGATGATATTATTATATGAAACTAGCCTCTTTGTGTTAGCTAAAGTGATGAAACGATAAGTACTTACTTTCAGGAGGAACGATGAAAACCTACGAAAATTTAACCACCTACAATCCTGGTGAAATCGAAAGTAAATGGTATTCCTATTGGGAAAACCAAGGTTACTTTCACGAAGAAGTAGACACTGACAAGGAACCATTTAGCATTGTATTGCCACCTCCAAATGTAACAGGTATGTTGCATATGGGGCATGCACTAGATAATACATTACAAGATATCTTGATTCGTTTTAAACGTATGCAAGGTTACAATGTATTATGGATGCCTGGTACAGACCATGCTGGTATTGCTACACAAATCAAGGTAGAAGAAATGCTCGCTAAAGAAGAGGGCAAATCTCGCTATGATTTAGGTCGTGAAAAATTCGTAGAACGCGTTTGGAAATGGAAGAAAGAATATGGCGATACCATTGTTAAACAAATTCGCAGCTTAGGTGCATCCTGTGACTGGAGCCGTGAACGTTTTACATTGGATGAAGGATACTATCATGCAGTACGTGAAGTATTTGTAAGCCTTTATGAAAAAGGTTTGATCTATCGTGGTGAACGCATCATCAACTGGTGCCCTCGTTGTGCAACAGCGTTGTCTGATGTAGAGGTAGAACACGAAGATGAACACGGTCATTTATGGCATATTAAATACCCTGTAAAAGGTGAAGAAGGTCGCTTTGTTATCGTTGCGACAACACGTCCTGAAACAATGTTCGGCGACGTAGCGGTAGCAGTAAATCCTGAAGACGACCGTTATAAAGATTTAATTGGTAAAACATTAATTTTGCCATTTGTTAATCGTGAAATTCCTGTTATTGCTGATGACTATGTAGATGCAAGCTTTGGTACAGGTTGTGTAAAAATTACGCCAGCCCATGACCCTAACGACTTTGAAATGGGTCAACGTCACAACTTAGAATCCATCGTTGTTATGAATAATGATGCGACAATGAACGAAGGTGCTGGTAAATTTAACGGCATGACACGCGAAGAAGCGCGTAAACAAGTGGTAGCTGAGCTTGATGAATTAGGATTGCTAGAAAAAATCGAAGATCATGACCATGCGGTTGGCCATTGTTCCCGTTGTAAAACGATTATTGAACCAATGGTTTCTAAACAATGGTTCGTAGATATGAAACCTCTTGCAGAGCCAGCATTGAAGGTTGTAAAAGATGGTGACGTTCAATTCGTTCCTGAACATTTTACTAAAACATATGTAAATTGGCTCGAAAACATCCGCGACTGGACGATTTCTCGTCAATTATGGTGGGGTCATCGTATTCCAGCGTGGTATTGTGATGACTGTGGTGAAACGATTGTTAGCCGTGAAGACATTACAGAATGCCCTCATTGTCATGGACATGTAACACAAGATCCAGATGTACTCGATACCTGGTTTAGTTCTGGTTTATGGCCATTTGCTACCATGGGTTGGCCTAAAGATACAGCAGAGCTTAAACAATGGTATCCAACAAGTGTACTTGTAACTGGTTATGATATTATCTTCTTCTGGGTTGCTCGTATGATTTTCATGGCTCTTGAGTTTGAACATGAAATTCCATTCAAACATGTATTTATTCATGGTCTTGTACGCGATAGCCAAGGCCGCAAGATGAGTAAATCCTTAGGCAATGGCATCAATCCATTAGATGTAATCGGCGAATATGGTGCTGATGCATTGCGCTTTACACTTGTAACAGGTAATACACCGGGCAATGATATGCGTTTCTATATGGAACGTGTGGAAGCAAACCGCAACTTTGCAAATAAAATTTGGAATGCTTCTAAATTCGTTCTCATGAATTTGACGAATTATGATGAAAGTTTCGTTCCTACTGAGGCTGATTTAACATTGGCTGACAAATGGATTGTGGAAAAATACAATGAAACTGTAGCAAGCATTACCGCAAATCTTGATAAATTTGAGCTTGGTGAAGCGGCTAGCTCCGTATATGATTTCATTTGGAATACATATTGCGACTGGTACATTGAACTTGCAAAACCTCGTTTGTATAGCGATGCTAATGAACGCGATTGTCGCACTGTACAATATTTGCTTGTAACAATCTTGCGTCATATGCTTGAATTGTTGCATCCATTTATGCCATTTGTTACAGAACATATTTGGCAACACTTGCCTCATGAAGGTGAAAGCATTGTGATTGCTAAATGGCCAGAAGCGTTAGCTTTCACAAATCTTACAGAGGCTGCACATCAAATGGAAATCATGATGGATGCTATTAAAGGTATTCGTAACATGCGCGCCGAAATGAATGTACCTTTGGGCAAAAAAGCCGAAGTTATTGTAGCACCGACTGATGCGTCTATTGCTGAGGCCGTTGCAGAGCATAGCGATTATTTCGTAACACTTGCATGGGCTGAAAAGGTAACTATTCTAGGTGCTGATGATCCAAAACCTGAAAATGCAACCGTAACTGTTGTAAATGGTATGGAAGTATATCTTCTCTTGAAGGATCTTATCGATGCAGATAAAGAAAAAGAACGTATCGAAAAAGAAAAAGGTCAAATGCAAAAAGAAATTGCACGCTTAGAAGGTAAATTGAGCAATCAAGGTTTCCTTGCAAAAGCACCAGAAGCAGTTGTAGCAAAAGAAAAAGAAAAACTAGAAGAATATAAACAAAAACAACAAGCGTTGTTAGAACGTGAAGAATTCTTAAAAACCTTATAGGAGGTTTATATGACATACGAAGAAGCCTTAACGTATTTAGAAGACACCTCATCCTTTGGCATAAAACCGGGGCTAGAGCGTATTCGTGCATTATTGCAAGCGTTGGGGAATCCTGAACGAGATTATAAAATCATTCATGTTACAGGTACAAATGGTAAAGGTTCTGTAACAACCTATATTTCGTATGCTCTATTTACCAGTGGATTACGGGTGGGGCGATTTACATCGCCTCACCTTGAATCTTATACGGAGCGTATAGAAATTAATGATGTTCAAATTAGCAAAGACGCTTTTGGCAATTTGATCGATTGTGTTCGACAAGGCGTAGATAAGATCATTGCTGATGGGGTAGAGCCACCTACGCAATTTGAAATTCTAACGGCCGCAGCATTCCTATTCTTTAAAGAACAAGGTGTAGACTATGCTGTTGTAGAGGCTGGCTTGGGTGGATTACTGGATTCAACGAATGTTGTGACACCAGTGGTTTCCGTTATTACTAATGTTACCCTTGATCATCAAGCGTATTGTGGCAATACGGTTGAAGAGATTGCCAAGCATAAGGCGGGCATTATAAAAGAAGGTGTTCCTGTTGTAACGGCGGCTCAAGAAGGACCATTAAAGGTCATTGAAGAGACAGCTGAAGAAAAACATGCTCCATTATATGTGTTTAACAAAAAGTTTGGTATCGATAGCCGTAGTGTAGTGCCTGGTGGGCAATTGATTACGATCAGTGCTATTGGCGCACCGCCTGCTATGTTATTTACAACGATGGCTGGGATTCATCAATCTGTCAATTTGGCTTGTGCATTACAAGCTGTACGCCTAGTTATGGAACATGATGATGCTATTAGTGAAGAAACAATGCGCGAAGGCTTTGCCCGTGCCACTTGGGCTGGTCGTTTTGAGATTAAAAAAACGTTGGATCGGACATTCATATTTGATGGTGCCCACAATGCAGCCGGCGCAGAATCTTTCGGCATGACTTACCATGAATTATTTGGAGATACGCCAAAAACAATGGTGATGGCTATTTTGTCAGATAAGGATGAAATGGGTATTATTCGCGAAGTTGTAAAACCAAAAGATACTGTCATTGCAGTGGCTGCACCAACACCACGTACAGAGGTGCCAGAGAAATTGGTAGAAACCGTTCGACAATGTGTGAAAGGGGTAGTGGCACAGACAGAAGATTCTGTGAGCAGTGCTCTTGATTTAGCATTACAATCGACACAAGATGGAGACATTATTGTTGTGTGTGGATCATTATATATTCTTGGCGAAGCTCGCGGTTGGTTACAGAACCGTATGAGCCACTAGGTAATCGTTATGGAACACTCATTATTTCCAACGGAAACAAAGTTGAAGTTTTATATTGAACGACTCATTTATGGTGTGGCTATTGCCATGCCTCTACAACCGATGGTAGGGGATGTGCTCTTGTGGTTGGCCGTTGGGCTTGCCATTGTCGATTTAATACGAAGTCGTAGTCTTAGCTTGCCTACGGGATGGCTATCGTGGACTGTTATGTTTTTCGTCCTTTGGACTGGTGTATCAGCTGCTTTATCCGATAATGCGCAATGGGCTTTGACAAGTTGGTTTTATCAGATTGTGGCCGGTGGCGGTATCTATTATTTAGTACGTACCTATATTAGTACGCCAAAACAGTGGCGTTATTTTCTTCAATGCACATTGGGAACGGCTATTCTCGTTTGTTGTATAGGTGCTTATGAATATATTTTTATTCCTAATCATCATATTAAGGAATGGGTTGATGCCATCCAATTTCCCAAATTAATGCGACGCATGTCGTCAACATTGACGAATCCCAATCTGTTGGGCGCTTACTTGTTGATGATTCTAAGCGTTAGTATTAGCTATTTATTGGTTTACTGGAAGGGCTTATCCGATAAAATCTTATCGGAAGAATATAAGAAACAAATCTACATGATGATTCCCATAGCATTAATACTTTTTGTTACCATGCTATTAACGTATTCACGTGGCATATGGATCAGTTTTGGGGCCATGATTATTTACTGGGGAATTTTTGTAGAACGTCGTTTATTATTATCCTTGTTAGCCATCCCCATCATTCTATATTTTTATGATGGAGAAATTGCTACTCGTCTTTGGTCTATATTCCAAGGTCATGATACATCGGCTGATTTACGATGGGCCTTGTGGGATAGCACGATGTACATTGTTCGTGAAAATCCTGTGTGGGGGATTGGGTGGAATACATTTTACTTAGTATATCCAGAATATAATTATTATATTCAAGGTCCTAATGTATTGATGTATCATGCTCATAATTTATACCTTAATATGTTGGCTGAAATAGGCATACCAGGACTTATCTCCTTTATAACTGTATTAATAGGTCATGTGGTTACCTCTATACGTCTAAAAGGTGATGTGTTCCGTAAGGCTGCCTCCATCGGTGTCGGTGCTTTAGCAGTTGGTGTCCTTGTGAGCGGTTTGTCCGATTTTGAATTATATAGTCACCAAGTAACGATTACATTCTGGTTATTGCTAGGATGGGTAGGTGCTTTTGTGAAAGTTCAACAAAATCAGACTAAAATCAATCATAATTAAAACGCATCGAAAAAAATCGAAGTTATTGTGTTATGTATAATAAGAATTAGAATAAGAGTGAATTGAAGAGAATCTATATATTGTATAGAAATTCTTCGATTCACTCTTTTTTAACTATATATATGAAATTATAAAAATATATCTATAATTCCTGAGAGTTATAACGATGTGAATTTAATTTATCCTAAAAATGGAAAATCCATGACTTTTAGTCATAATGCCCCATAAATATGTGACAAAAAATACATTTTATGCATATAAGTTGACAATGCGATTGTAAAAGCATACGATGAAGTTGGTTTAAGGAACGGTATTAGACCAAGAGATTGATCAACTGTCGTTTAACAAGGTGATTTTAAGGAGATGGTACGATGACAGACATCAAAGATCGCGTTAAAAATGCGGCCCTCCAAGGCAAAATTGTCACAGCTTATGAAGCAGCTCAAATGATTAACCACAATGATAAAGTTGGTATTTCCGGCTTTACTCCATCTGGTTATGCAAAAGCTGTACCATTGGCTTTGGCTGAACGAATGGAAAAAGAACCATTCAAAATTGATTTATGGACAGGTGCTTCTGTAGGTGATGAAGCTGACGGTGCATTAACACGTGCACATGGTATTAACCGTCGTTTCCCTTATCAAACAAATGGGGATACACGCAAAGCTTTAAATAGCGGCGACATCAAATACGTTGATATGCACTTAAGTACAATGGCGCAAAATGTACGCTATGGCTTCTTTGGTGATTTAGACGTAGCTATCGTAGAAGTTTGTCAAATCAATGAAGATGGCTCTTTAGTACCTACAACATCTGTTGGTAACTCTCCAACATTTGTTAGCCAAGCTAAAAAAGTTATCGTAGAAGTAAACGTATCCCAACCTTTAACTTTGGTTGGTATGCATGATATCTACGAACCACTTGATCCCCCATATCGCAAACCAATTCCATTGGAACATGCTGGTGATCGTATTGGTACTGATGCAATTCCTTGTGACCCAGACAAAATCATTGCAGTAGTTCCTTGTGATGTTCCTGATACTACAAGACCTTTGGCACCTATCGATGATGATGCAAAAGCAATGAGTCAACACCTTATCAAATTCTTTGAACAAGAAATCGCAGAAGGTCGTTTACCTGAAAACTTGCTTCCATTACAATCTGGCGTAGGTTCTGTAGCAAATGCAGTAATCAGCGGATTGGCTCAAGGCCCATTCAAAGATTTGTCCATTTATACAGAAGTAATCCAAGATGGTATGTTTGACTTAATCGATGCAGGTAAAGTAACTGTATGTTCCGGTACTGCATTAAGTCCTTCTCCAGATGGGTTGAAACGTTTCTACAATAACATCGATGAATATCGTAAAAAGATTATTCTTCGTCCACAAGAAATTTCCAACAACCCTGGTATTGCTCGCCGTATTGGTGTCATTGCCATGAATACCGCTATCGAATTTGATATTTTTGGCAATGTAAACTCTACTCATATCATGGGTAGTAAAATGATGAACGGTATTGGCGGATCTGGTGACTTTGCACGTAGTGCATATCTCACTATTTTCTGTACTAATTCCGTTGCAAAAGGTGGCGACATCAGTTCTATCGTTCCATATGTATCTCATGTGGATCACCCAGAACATGACACTATGATTTTCTGTACAGAACAAGGTGTTGCTGACTGCCGTGGTTTGAGCCCAGTGGAAAGAGCTCGTTTGATCATTGAAAAATGTGCTCACCCAGACTACAAACCAATGTTAACTGAATACCTCGAAAAAGCACTCGCTGCAACTAAGAATGCCCATACACCAATGTTGCTCGACGAAGCTCTTTCTTGGCATAAACGCTTCACAGAAACTGGAAGCATGAAAAAATAACCTGTTTTTTTAGGAGGATGATGAAAACATGGCTTACGAAAACCTTAAAGCCCAAATTGCTGAGTACAATAAACTTTGTGACGAAAAGTGTGTAAAAACTCCAGAACGTCAAAACTTGAAATACAACCGCGTGTATACACCAGTTGATATTGAAGGCTTTGATTATGAACGTGATTTGGGTATGCCTGGTGAATATCCATATACTCGTGGCGTACAACCTACAATGTACCGTGGTCGTTTCTGGACTATGCGTATGTATGCTGGTTTCGCGACAGCTGAAGAATCTAACAAACGTTACCGTTACCTTATCGAATCCGGTGCAACTGGTCTTTCCTGTGCATTCGACTTACCTACACAAATCGGTTATGACTCTGATGACGTTATGGCTGAAGGCGAAGTTGGTAAAGTAGGTGTAGCGATTGACTCCTTGGCAGATATGGAAATCTTGTTCAACGGCATCGACCTTGGCAAAGTATCCACTTCCATGACAATCAACGCTCCAGCATCCGTTTTGTTGGCAATGTATATCGCAGTAGCTGAAAAACAAGGCGTACCTTCCACAGAATTGAAAGGTACAATTCAAAATGATATTTTGAAAGAATACGCAGCTCGTGGTACTTACATTTTCCCTCCAAAACCATCCATGCGTTTGATCACTA
>OLDY01000148.1_pt1 | contig 17220 bp, 20 predicted proteins | sample 1602271 | NCBI WGS metagenome assembly OLDY01 (sample SAMN02675046, study PRJEB24791) | human gut metagenome, SKBSTL021 | isolation source: stool | host: Homo sapiens | place: USA | reverse complement strand
TTCCGATCTTACAGGACTTGATAAGCTTTGCCGGTAAGCAGCCAGTTCTGTTTATGCTGAAGTTGGACGGATTAACGACTAAATTGGTCTACGAAAATGGAACACTTGTAGAGGCTTCCACGCGTGGCGACGGAGAAATTGGGGAACTCATCACCCATAACATCCCTGCATACGTTGATGTCCCTCTCTCAATTCCATATAAAGGTCGGCTGGTGATTGTTGGAGAATCCTTCATCCCAACCAATGACTTTAAGCGTTTAAAAGAAACCCTCCGAGATGGAAAAGGAGAACCTTACAAAAATGGGCGAAATCTGGCTTCTGGCTCTGTGCGAAGTCTTGATCCGGCAAATTGTGCAGGACGCTGTCTGCACTTTATGCCTTTTAATGTTCTGGAAGGTCTGGACTCTCCATTTCTCTTTCCAGACAGCAGAGCTATGAAAATTTCAAGCCTGTTTGACTATGGTTTTCAGCCTTGTCCTTATATTGCTGCAAACAAGCCCTTAACCTCGGAACTTGTAAACCAGTATATTGAAAAACTGACTGATCTGGCAGGCAAAAAACATCTGCCTATTGACGGAATCGTAATGATTTTCGACAGTCTGGACTATTCCCAAAAATGCGGGCGTACCGGACATCATTATAAAGATGGACTGGCTTTTAAGTTTGAAGATGAAACTTACGAAACCACTCTTCGCAATATAGAATGGACACCCACCCGTTTCGGAGAAATTGCACCTGTGGGAGTTTTTGACTCTGTGGAAATTGACGGATGCTCTGTTTCCAGAGCAACCCTTCACAATCTGACCTTTATCAAAGAATTAGAATTGGTGCCAGGTTGTAGAATTTCTGTATCAAAACGTAATATGATCATTCCTCATATTGAAGAAAATCTGGAACGTGGTCATTACGTAGATGCAGTTCCCCCAGTATGTCCATGCTGTGGTTCTCAGACTCGTATCTATCAAAGAAAAGGAAATGATGGGCGTCTCATTGAAACAGTGCATTGTGACAATCCCAACTGTGATAGCCAGATCCGAAAACGCTTTACACATTTCGTTGGAAAAAAAGCAATGAACATCGAGGGGCTCTCCGAAACTACCTTGGAAAAATTCCTGACTTTGGGTTATCTCCAGACATTTCCGGATATTTACCATCTAAACGAACATCAGGAAGAAATCTTACAGTTGGAAGGGTTCGGTAAAAAATCCTTTGAAAGATTATGGAATTCCATTACTTCTAGCCGGAATACTACCTTTGTCCGATTCCTGGTTTCCATGGATATTCCTATGGTCGGACGAACCAAAAGCAGGATTTTGGATACAGTATTCCACGGCAGTCTGCAGGAATTTTTTGACGCTGCCTCTGGTGACTATGATTTCACCCAGTTAGATGACTTTGGTGATACTCTGAATCAGAATATCCATGACTGGTTCTCTGATGAAAACAATCTAATTCTCTGGCACGAACTCCAAAAAGAACTTATATTTGAAGAAAGAAAGGAAATGAACACTATGATGAAAGAAAATGTATTTACAGGATGTACTATCGTTGCAACAGGAAAACTTGCTCATTTTACAAGGGATGAAATCAACTCCAAGATCATTGAGCTTGGAGCAAAAGCAGGCAGTTCTGTCACAAAAAAGACAGATTATCTGATTTGTGGGGAAAAAGCCGGAAGTAAATTGACAAAAGCTCAGGCTCTCGGTATTAAGATATTGTCTGAAGATGAGTTTCTTGAGATGATTGCGTAAGGAGAAATCTATGAGTATCATTACATCCGTTTTTCATATCTATGGATTTCTTATTACAGAAGAGGCTGCTAATCTTATCCTTCGATATACAGAGGAAGTTTTTCCTGATTTATACAAAGAGTTCTCTGATCCAGAACCACTCTTAGCCTTTCAGGAATATCTTTGTGAGAAACTTGATGGCTGTCGTTATGGCACTGCCGAGTCTATGACGGTATGGAGAATCAAAGATCAGGAAGAACTGGACTTAAATCCAGTAGAAGAATTTTATATCATTGAACTTAAAAATTCTTCCCACTTATTTTCACAGGCGTATTCTTCTTATACGGAAGTTATCCAAGAAATTCAAGAAACGTTTGGTGAATTACTTCCTCCCGATTTTCCATTAGATGATTTTCTTGTGGAAATCATGGGCGAAGTCTGGGGATAGTGAAATGGGGTGACGCCCCATTTCAAACATCTTTTGCAACTTTACATTTATAATTATTTTACCGTTGGAAAGCACCTTCTTTTTTGATATAATGAAAGCAAATGGAGGGATAACGTATTATGAGTATTCAATCAGATATAGAGATGCTATCAATTGAAGCACTGGAATATTATGCTAAAAAGCACCAAATATCAGAAGACGATGCCTTTAATATTTTCTACAAACATCAAGTATTTGAAAAAATACTGGTACAACACGAAACGTTGCACCAATTAGATATTCATGACACTTTTCAATACGTAGAAGATATTATAGAAGAAGATACACCCACGCTTGTTCTTTTCCATGGCTCCAATATTGCATTTGATAAAATCGATTTGAACAAATCACATAACCGTCGTGATTTTGGTCGTGGATTTTATTGCACAGTTCTCGAACAGCAGGCAAATGAATGGGCGAACCGCCTGTACTTGCGTACTCATACTGGCGGCAAATATGTGTATCGGTATATCTTCCAGCAATCCGAGGAACTAAAAATCAAACATTTTGCCACCTTGGACAAGGAATGGTTGGAGTTTGTCAAACTCAACCGTACTGCCGGCGATATCCAGCATCACTATGATGTTGTAATTGGACCTGTTGCGGATGATAATACCATGGAAACTGTACAACTTTATTTATCCGGCATCTTGAGCGTGGATGAAGCGGTTACAAGGCTTCGGTATAATAAGGTTAATAACCAGGTTTCCTTTCACACTCCACTTGCTCTTGAACATCTGGTATTGGAATCTCGAAAGGATGTGTAAAACATGGAAGGTAAATATTTTTTTAACGGAAAAGATATTTCAATGAATCTGTATATTCAGATCCGGGATGTTATCGATATTATTATGGAAAAGAGTAATCTTTCCTTTCCGGATGCCATGGGCAAATTTTATCATTCAAAAACTTACAAAGCCCTACAAAATACAGAAAATACTCTTTGGGCGGAATCTGCCGGCTATATTGCAGACCGCTATTACGAAGAACAAGAAGAAGCACAAATAAGCAAATAACAAACGAAAAAATATGTTTAAGAAGGAACTGCTTGCCATAAGCGGTTCCTTTTTTGTATAAGAAAGAAGGGATTACATGTTTATTAATACCTACTCGAATCATTACCAGCAAACAATTGACCACTTTCATGGAGCATACGCTTTTCTTAGTAACTTCTATCCTTCCCGGATATATTACCGGGGCTACTGGTATGCAAATAATGAGGCTGCTTTCCAGGCACAAAAGACCCTTTCACCTAAAGAACAGCTTCAATTTACCAAATTAAGGAATCCAAAAGATGCAAAAAAACTGGGAAGAGAAGTGCAGCTCCGTTCAGACTGGGAAAGTGTAAAGCTTATGTATATGTATGAAATTTGTATGTGCAAATTCATGCAGAATCCTACCCTATGTAAAGCATTACTTGCTACTGGTAATTGTCACCTTGTTGAAGGAAACAACTGGGGAGATTACTTTTGGGGTTCTGTAAATGGTCATGGCGAAAATCATCTGGGCAAAATTCTTATGGATATACGTGCAAAGCTTCAATTTGAATGTTAAAACATAATTTATCCAATTTTGCACTGTATGAACTGCAAATATTTTGCTATAATGAAAGATAGATTTTAAAGAAAGGATTTGTGCTTATGTATCTGAAGCGTTTTGTCTATGACCGTCTTCTGGATTGGAAAAATGAAGGAGGTCATAGTACCCTGGAAGTCGGTGGAGCCCGTCAGGTTGGAAAAACCTACCTGATACAGAAATTCGCTGACGAAAACTACAAACACAAAATTTATATTAACCTGTTTGAATTAAGCGGCAAACAGTTTATGGAATGTTATAGGCAGGCAACCAACTGGACACCTGGAACAAAACGGCGGGAGCATCCTCTCCATGATGCCTTCCAGTTGTATGAACCGGACTTTATTGATTCTGAGGATACCGTCATCATTATTGACGAAATCCAGGAATCTTCCGAAATTTATAACCGTATCCGGGAGTTTACTCGTCATTTTAAAGCCCATTTCATCATCACAGGAAGCTACCTTGGACGGATTTATGATCCAGAATTCCGTTATTCTAGCGGTGATGTCACAAAGCTTACTATCTACACACTTTCTTTTGAAGAATTTTTGATGGCCTATGACCAAAGCCTATATGACGATTATAAAAAAATACCTCTCCATTCATCTAAAGCCGAGGTCTATGATCGCTTAAAAGAAACCTATGAGCTGTACTGCCAAATTGGTGGCTATCCCAAAGTGGTAGAAAACTATTTGGAGAACCGAAGCATCGTAAAAGCACAAGGCGAACTTGTAAAAATCATTGATACCTTTACCAATGAATCCATTCGCTATTTTACGGATATTTTGGATACCAAAGTGTTTACCCATATTTTCTTTTCCATCTGCCGTATTTTAAACCGTGAAAAGAAAGGATTTTCAGAAGACAGCATCAGCGAAGAATTGCAAAAACTGGTAACCAAAGACTACTCCAGCAATATTTCAAAGGCTACCTGCAACCGTGCCATTAGCTGGCTGTACTTTTCCGGAATCATCGGATTCTGTGCCAAAATAACAGAAATGGATATTCTGGATTTTAAGCCCGCAAGCCGCTGCTACTTCATGGATATGGGGCTGGCAAACTATTATCTGACACGTACCGGTACCGATTCCCGTGTACTTGCAGGCACATTAAATGAAAATTATGTCTATATCAATCTGAAGAAACGCCAGGATTTTCCACAGGAAATTTCCTTTGAAACCCCTGCTTTTGCTACCTACCGTGGCGGAGAAATTGACTTTGTGGCACAAAGCCTATCCTCTTCCACCCGCTATTTAATAGAAGTCAAAGCTGGAAAAGGTACTGCTTCTACTGCCCAGAAAGCTCTGGCTCAAGGAAAAGCAGATAAGCTTCTTTATTTAAAGGGATCAACCAAAGGTGGTATAGACGGTAAAACAGAAACATTGCCTATTTATTTACTGGAGCAATACAAATTTAATTAAATTTATGTTTACGAAGAGACTGCTTTTGAGTGGTCTCTTTTTCATTTAGAAGGAGAATGATTATGAATTCAATAAAAGAACTAAAAGAACAATTAGGATACACAGAACTCGGTCCCGATGATACATTTACATTCCACTGTACCCAATGCGGAAAGTGCTGCATCCACCGGGAGGATATTCTCTTGTCCCCGAAAGATTTGTTTAACATAGCAAAAAAATTTCAGATTACACCAGAGAATGCCTTGGAACAATATTGTGAGACCTACATTGGATGTAACTCCCGTTTCCCCGTAGTACGCCTAAAACCACAAGGAAGTGTCAAACGCTGCCCGCTATTAAAAAACCAGAAATGTTTGGTACACGATGTAAAACCGACAGTCTGTGCCATGTTTCCGATTGGCCGTTATCTCCCCCTTCCTGCCGATGATGATTTTCCGGAAAATCCGGAAAAAATGTCCGTTGGATACATCTTTAATAATCCGGAATGCGGAGACGGATCAGAAACGCATACAGTTCGAGAATGGTTTCATGATTTCAACATTCCATTAAAAGATGACTATTTCTTTACCTGGACCAAAACACAGGCAACACTCCGCAAGCATTTACGCTTTCTGGAGGAGCACCTATCGGAAAAGACCATGCTCCGAATATGGAATGCTACATTGATAACTCTGTATCTGAACTATGATATTACAGAAGATTTTCAAACACAATTTCAGCAAAACTCAGATGTGATTCTATCTTTAATTGAAACACTAAGAAATGTTGACATCTCTATGCCTAAGAAAGCATAAACAACTACAAATACTTCGAGCCGCCCAGTTTGGACGGCTCTTTTTATGTCCATATAACGCCCTTTACATTCCGGCAAAAGCTGGAACGCCTGACAGACGATGATGTAATGATGTTGTTGAAACTCATTTTTCACAGACAGGACACGCAGGAAATATTAAAAAAACTGCTGGATCGGGAGATGCCGGAAACCTCTTAGCTTACTAAGGGCGCAATTATACACCACCCTGAAGTTGATGCATTGCGTTCTCCGAAGGCTCCTCGCCGGAGTATGCAGATCGCAATACTCTATGAAACGCCGCCGAAGCTGTGGAGAAACAATGAAACTCCCAGCTTGCAAGGAGATGGGTGCTTACCATCCCTAGAGAGATACTGCCCGACCAGTACGCCGCCTGAGGTGCAGTCTTATGGCGTGCACCTCTACTTAACGCTCCATATATTATAAAACCTAAAATGATTCTTCTCAGTGAACCATTCGCACACTAATGCTTGTTTCTCCACTATTTTATAATGGGATTATCCTTGGAACTTGTACCCCTGCTGAAATTCCTCTCTCTATCTTTCTCCTATAATTCCGAAAGCTATGGATATGAAACCCAGGAATTCCCCATGCACATGAAAGTTTGCGAACATAGTACTCTTTTGATTTTGTAAATATTTTTCCTTGCTTCCTATATAATGACTTCATAATCCGCAACGACTGAGCCGAAATCTTAGGGAACGTTCCATTAAGTTTTTTGTACAAATCTCCTCTTTTGGTTTCTTCCAAAATAATAGTTTTTCCATGCATACAGGACCATTCTATACATGGAATATCTGCACTTCTTATCCCTGTTTCCATTGCAATTCTCAAAAATAAGGAAGTTTCAAAATCCTTTTTATATAGGAATTGATCTGCTATCATCTTGTAATGATCAACAAAATAAATTTCTCCTATCTTTCTTTGTAGTTCTGCCAAAGATATGCTATTCAGCCATTCCAGTTTTCCTCTGTATTTTTCAACAAATATCATCCCCTGCTCAGCTTCAAAAGATTGCCTCAAATCACGGATAGCCTCTGGCCAACATTTTCTTTGTCCAGGTAACAATAAACATACCATTTTCTGTAAAAATTTTTCTTCACTATCCGGATTCCACTGTATTAAACGCTTTAGTTCTTCATAGGCTTGATTTACTTTATATTCCATTGTACTATTTCTCATCTTCAGATTCTCCTTCGTATGGCTCTAAAATCTTTGAAGCCCTCTCCACAAACATCCTGTCTGCCCCTGAAATCTCATATTCTTTCCAAAGTGTCTTATGTATCTGTTCCTCTGTTAAATCCCTACACTTTTCTTGCAGCATACGGACAAATGGATATATCATAGTCGCATGAATATTTTTTCCAGACCGTACCATATCTCCTTCCATTTGATATGCTTCCTGTAAGCATTCCAGTATAATGCGAACATCCGTAACACTTTCTCTCATTGCGCTTCCCCTCATCAGGCTTATCCTCCTATTTACATACGTACTCTCAGTCCATCTAATCTCGACACGTTCAGTCCAACCAGATACCAGTCATCTCCCATTTCAATTCGGACCGGAACCCAAACATCTTTCACCTTTACATCGAAACATTCCCCGCAATGTAGTCCTCCATAAAAAGATTGCAAATCAAAACGTATATCATACCTCCCTGTTTCAGTATCATAAAACAATGTTCCTTCTCTGTGTTCACTCATAACATCTGCCTCCTTAAATTTTTCTTTTACTTAGTAATTACCTCATCCCTATACAGATTGAAGAAATTCTGGAAAATTTTCATAAAAGTTTTTCCGATACCGATAATAGGTAGAAGAAGTTAACCCCAACTCCCGCTGCAGTTGTGTCGGTGTTACCTTCTTTTGTACCACCCGCATAAATTCCTGGTTAAACTTTTCCTGTTCTATAGCCCGTGGTCTTCCTACTTCATCCCATTCACCCCGAAGCCTTTTTGCCTCCATACCTTCCTTTTGTCGCTTCTCCTTTTTCTCCATCTCTGCCTGTGCCATGGATGCATAGAGTTCAATCATCATATTATTGATTGTTTCTATCATCATCTTTGCCAGATTATTTTCCATCTGAGACAGGTCAAACAACGTGGTAGGAAGTTCCAATACCATTACCCGAACCCCTTTTTCTTCTAAAAAACGTAGCTGCTTTAAAATCTCCTGCTTGTTCCTGCCAAGTCTGTCCAGCTCTGTAATAATCAGGGTATCCCCTACCCGTAAAACATCTTCCACAAGAACGGTATAACGTGGTCTGTCAAAATTTTTACCGGTTATCTTATCTGTAAAAATACTTTCCAGTTTAATTTTCTGATTTTCACAGAACCTCTTTATTTCTATAATACCTCGGTCCAAGTGTTGTTCCTTAGTACTGATTCTGTGATACCCATAATATGCCATACGTATCCCCCTTTATACATTCCCAAAAAGTCTTAAAATATTTTGGCATATCTCAAAACCTTCTTATATACTTTTTGGAAATAAAAAAATAGCCTATTACATCTCCCATCAAAAAGCATACTTTTTGGGAGGTGACTTTCACTACTTCTGTACGCAAGATGGCATAAAAAAGCAACAAAAAAAGACAGAGGTTTTAAAAAATTCCCTCTGTCTTCAGATCAACTATTCTGGAAAGATGTCCATCTTTTTTCCTTCAAATTTATATCCTACACCTCTCACTGTTTTAATATAGCGGCATCGCTTTAGCTCCGGTTCGATTTTCTTTCTCATACTGGATACCAGACAGTACACAATATTATCAATGCTTTCCGGCAACTCCTCGTTATAAAGAATCTCAAAAATTTTTTCTTTAGTAAATATCACACCTGGTCTCCCTGACAAAAGCATAAACAATTCATATTCTGCTTTCGTTAAGACGATCTCCGTCTGCCCTCTATAAATCTTATGATAATCCGGATAAATCCTAAAATCGGAATTTTCTTCATCCTCTCCCAGAATGCTTTTTATATTTTCTGCCACATATTCTTTGTATCCCAATACAGTTGAAATAGTTACTTTCCCCAAGCTACACTTCCCTTCTGTTTTCTCTTATTTGGAAATCTCATCAGACAAATTCCTTTTAAAAATGATTCTCCATTCTCCATTCGTTAATAAGCTGCACAACCTGAGTCAAATTAGTATACCAGATATAATGTCCTCCATTTACAATATATAACTGGTGATTACCAGATTCTAAATCCAATTGATTTCTATGAGCAGTCTCCCATGCCGGAACATTTTGTACATTCTCTGAAGAAATCATAGTTAATACAGGAAGTGCCGATGGGAATTTTTTATTTTTTATAGAGAGTAATGACTGATCCATCCCGTTCACTTCATTTCTAATCGTATCGTTGCTGCTTAAAGAATATGCCTGAATGTATTCCTCCCCATCACTCTCCGTATAAGTGTACCCGGAAACCTGTGGTAATGCTGCCCCATATTTATCTGGATCTGTTTTCAGTGCCGTCTGGAATTCTTCCAAAGAAGAAAAGGAATTCTTGATTTTCTGAAATTCATCAATTCCCTGCAGCATATATTTCTTTTCCATTTCCATAGCCTCTGCCAGTTCTTCATCATATACCGTATTATCAACAGCAATGAAACCTTTTACTTTTTCCGGATAATTCTGTACAAAGTTGAGTCCATATACTCCAGAAATCGAATGTACCAGCAATACACACTGCTTAATTCCCATGGTGTCCAGTGCAGCATTCAATTCACTATTGATATTATCTACAGTTCGGTTAGTCGATGCACCATCACTAAGTCCATATCCAAACGGCTCTACAATCACTATGTTAAAACTCTCATCTAAAGATTGTGCCAGAGGTTTGAAGTAGATATGCGGTGATGGAACTCCCAGTGCCGGCATCATCACCAATGTGGTTTTTCCTTCATCTGCAAATTTTTCACCACTTGCATCCAATTTTCCATACAAAGCAAGATGCATATTATTACCTTTCACTGTGATATATTTACTCGCATACCCAACTTGTGTCTTTTCCATAGCATGTACCATATTAGAATTTCCTATCAGAAATACAAACAGCATCGCAACCGCCACAATTCTTGAGATTCTCTTTTTGTATCTTCTCATACGCTTCCCCCTAAGTAAATTATTCCAAATATTTTTTCAGTTCTTCTACCCTATCTAATCTTTCCCATGGAAGGTTAATATCGTCTCTCCCAAAATGTCCATAGGCTGCCGTCTGTTTATAAATTGGACGGCGAAGATCCAACATCTGAATGATTCCTGCTGGTCGCAGATCGAATTCTCTTCTTATGATCTCTACCAGACTCTCATCTGAAATTTTTCCGGTTCCAAAAGTGTCTACCATAATAGAGGTCGGATGCGCTACCCCAATTGCGTAAGACAACTGAATTTCACATTTTTTTGCCAGACCTGCGGCCACAATATTCTTCGCAACATAACGAGCAGCATAAGATGCAGAACGATCTACTTTCGTACAGTCTTTTCCAGAAAAAGCTCCGCCGCCATGCCGTGCCATACCACCATAGGTATCTACAATAATCTTGCGTCCTGTTACACCACTATCTCCGTGAGGACCACCGATGACAAAACGCCCTGTTGGATTGATGAAAAATTTTGTATTCTCATCTACCAGTTCTGTTGGAATAATCGGTTCCAATACATATTTTTTTATATCATCGTGAATCTGCTCCTGTGTCACATCTGGATCATGCTGTGTTGACAGAACCACTGCATCCAGCCGGTGCGGAATACCTGCTTCGTCATATTCTACGGTAACCTGACTCTTACCGTCCGGTCTTAAATATGCCAATATACCATCTTTGCGAATTTTGGTAAGCTGACGGGTCAATTTGTGTGCTAGTGAGATTGGATATGGCATAAATTCATTCGTTTCGTCACATGCATAACCAAACATCATCCCCTGATCCCCAGCACCAATTGCGTCGATTTCTTCTTCCGATATGTTGTGTTCTTTTGCTTCCAATGCCTTGTTCACACCCAAAGCAATATCTGATGACTGCTCATCAATTGCCGTTAAGACGGCACATGTATGTGCATCAAATCCATAATCTCCATTGTCATAACCAATTTCTTTGATTGTATCTCTTACCACCTGCTGCATATCTATATACGCATTGGTCGTGATTTCTCCCATCACTAATACCATACCCGTGGTAATTGCAGTCTCACAGGCTACTCTGCTCATCGGATCCTTATCCATAAGCGAGTCCAATATTGCATCTGATATTGCATCACACATTTTGTCCGGATGTCCTTCTGTTACTGATTCCGAGGTAAATAATCTTTTTTCCATAGTAAATTCTCCTTTGTATCAACATTTCATATTTATCAATAACATAAAATATCTTTACTATGATTACTATACTTTTTGTCTATATTGACGTTTTCTTTGCCTGTTTAGACACTCACCATTTGTAATAAAAAAGCAGTACCATAAGTACTGCTTCGGTAAATTAACGTTGAATTCACCGCCATTTCTAGAAATAATACCTGCATTCTTTTAAACAATATGGTTTTCATTATATTTATGTAATTGACCACCCAATAATCTTTTTCCCATAATAATCCAGGTATCTCTATTATATTGATCCATATCTCTATATAATTCCATGATTTCTTTTCTATCATTTTGCTCCCGCTGTTGCTGTTCTTCCTCTTTTCTCAATATGCAATCAATTGGAACCTTAAAAAATTTGGATAACGCAAGTAGCATATCTCCTGGAATATTCTCATTTCCATTTTCATATTTACTAATTGTCTGCTGACTAACTCCTATTTCTTCTCCAAGTCTAGTCTGCGTCAAACCTAATTTTTTCCTCAATTCAGCAATCCGATTCACCAGTATACACCTCCATACAATTATTTTACACTTGAATACGCCTGATATTACTCTTATTAGTTGTTTTACTACTATGTATAGTGGTATACTATAGTATTACCTTAATCCAATAATTATTACTAAATCATTCAAAAACAATAATATAATATATAATTTTTTGGGGGAATTAAAAAAATAACTACAATTTTTCCTTTTCTCATTTTGGACATTCTTACTTTGAAGATTCCTGATTTCGATAATGTAAAAACCAATATTCTAAAGTGAAAGACACCATTGATTAACTTAATTACAGTTCATAAGAATTTAAACAGATATCACGACCAAAGCTATATTTTGAATGTATAAGCCAACTTTACATTGGTAATATTTTTATAGCATACATAATGCCCCATTAGTTTCCTGAACACTCGACCATATACACTTCTAATCGAATTTATTTCGTAAGTGCTTAGTTGGTTCTTTCCATACTTTATTTCACACTTCAACACTGAAGTATCAAGAATTGATTTTTCCATGAAAAAAACAAGCCTTGAAAGGTTTCTATAGAATTGCACCTTTCAAGGCTTAGTACGAGTCACATACTTTTTGCTAATATATCATTGCTGTTTATTATTTATTGGTTATCACTATTTTAAATCAGTCCTGGCAGTGGAGTAAAGTTTGCAGCACATGCATCGCCCACACATCCGTTAAGTGGACAAGCATTAATTCCACGTGCTACTGCGTCAGGTAAACATCCAACTCCAACGCATCCACCAGCTCTTCTTAATCATCATGTCATCGTAAATCTCTATTAAAATTCGATACTTAGCCATGCGCTTCCATCAATACAATCATTTAAACAATCTACCTGTATTTTACCGCAATCATCACTGTACACATTAACTTCTTCCTCTGTCAACTCCAACTTTTCGTTCATGCTATTACCTCCTTAATTTTCTGTATGTGGAACTATTTTAAATATATCCCTTATCTAATTTGTTGACTACAACTTATGTCTATTTTGCATTTTTTTCTTCCTACATGGATTCAGTATCTTTCTCCCATATATTTCTTTGTTTTTTCAAGATATTGAACATAACTTTCAAGGTTTTCTCTATTTTTATCTTGATGTTTGTAATAAAACAGCACATATTTAAACATTGCTTTTGCAAAAGTACATTTATAATCATATTCGCTTTCCGAAGCCATACATTTCCCTCCACATATATAACGATAATTACATTCCTTACATATTTCTTTATAGTCCACACAGAATAACTGCTTTATTTCATCTTCCTTTAACAAACAGTTTTGAGTTTTTAAAATCTTTTCAGAACTATCTGTAAGTATATTGCCCATTCGAACCTGATTCTTTTCCATACCCTGACACATATAAATATCGCCTTCTGGGAAAATTGCCATAACTTTTCCATAACCCCCACAAGAATTTCTTACCTGAATCCTTTGATAAAAGGCTCCTCCTATTTTTTTATTCTCGTATCCCTGTTTCAATATATATTTTGCTATCTTCAGGTTCATATCAATATGTTCCATATCTGATAAAATTTCAGATTTTTCTTTCGCCCTACCCACGGACGAAACAATATTAAAAAGAACATCAATGTCATATTTAGCAGCTATATCAATCAATCGATACAAATCCATTTCATTGGTTTTCTCATAAATAAAACTAAGGACCACCTTTATTCCAGCTTGCTGACACATCTCGATATGATTAATTAGCTGCTGCTCCTTTTCAGGTGTTCCAAACATGTGCATGGTACTGAAATCAATTTCGTCTATATATCCTTTGAGTTGTTCTGTTAATTCCTTGGTGATCGCAAGACCATTGCTCTGCAGTGTTATGGGGCAAGTCAAACCATTTCTTAATGTTTTTGCAATTTCCACAATTTGATCTTTAATCAGTGGCTCTCCACCTGTAAGAATCATTTTATGTGGTTTATTTTTCTTAAAGAACGGGATCACCTTATTCTGTATATCCTCCAGCTTAAATTCTTTTTCTGGACGAAGTTTGTCGTTTGCACTGATTGCACAAAAATCACAATTCATATTACATTTCCTGGTTACCATCAAATATACCGTATTGATTTTCTCATGATTATTCTCTATTTCCTTTATAAATTCGGTTTGCTGCTTCCATACAGGGAATAACTTTTCCTGAAACTCTGGTTTATCTAAATTGTCTGCAAATCTTTTACTTACCCCCAGACAGACTTTTCCTACCGGATCAATTAAAGCCACTTTTTCTCCTTCTGTAATCTTAATAAACTCATTCATTTTACTTTCCATGGCGTAAATATCTCCTTTCATATTCTTGTTTCAGCTTTTCAAGCTGTTTTTCAGTTAAGTTTGTTTGAATCAGATAGTACATCCACTTCGTCACTTCACAATTCACTTTTATAGGTTGATATACATTTTGGTGAATTTCATAATTTGCCACCTGGCAGCCTCTTGTTTTACAATGTCTGATATATTGACATTCTTTACACATTGTATCCTCTTGATCCTCTAGGTAAATAATTTCTCGAATCCTCGGAACATCCAACCCGTCTTCTACAGAACCGATTTTAAATTCTGGAAGTTCCGCACAAGTATAAATCCCACCATCCGTTGTTACATAGCAAGTTGTCAGACCTGCCTTACATGCGTAAAATGGACATGGAACTAGGAAGGATTTCAGATATTGTTCCCAGAGATTCCAGAATATTACTTCTTGATTTTTTTGTATATATGCTTTATATAATCCAAATACTTTCTCTATCTGCTCTCGTAATCCCTGTATCTGCTCATCACTCCAAGAGCAATAATAATCAATTCCTGATTCTAATTTTTTAATTCCTAAATCAAGCAAAAACTGGAAACTTTCTGCATAATATTGATAGTTATTACTTGTTACGACACTGGCTACAGAAATCTGATTTCCTGTTTCCTGCTCATATTTTCTTAATAACGGAAGGTTCTTCATGATTTTTTCAAAACTTCCATTTCCTGCATAGTCTCTCCTGTTCAAATTCTGAACATACTCAGGACCATCTAAACTCACTTTCACCTCAAATGTATTTTCCACAAAAAAATCAATTACTTCATCCGTAACTAACGTTCCATTTATCGTAGTACTGAACTTGCATATTAAGTTTGTTTCCTGGCATTTTTTCTTCGTATAATCTACCGCATCTTTCATGAGATTAAATGCCATAAGAGGTTCCCCTCCAATAAAGTAAACCATAAGTGTCCGATCATGCTGCTTATTTGCTTCATGCACAGCAATATCGATTGCCTTTTGAGCCGTTTCTAAACTCATGTATGTATTTTTCTTCTCGCCCAAATAGCAGTAAGTGCAATTCAAATTACACTTATTTATGATTTCTAATGACAATGTATACATTTTCCTGCCTCCTAAACTGTAAATTGGTTCAAATTTCTATTTGTTTTCTTCTGGAAATCCAACCTTTCCACCATATTAAATAAGGGATGTCGCAATACAATTTCTGTCTCCGGATGTTCCATGGCATATCCCCTAATCCTCTCTTTATACTCACATATTTCCTGATAATTGTTGTGATCAATAAATAGCACCGGATGCTGCTCTGCTGTTTTTTTATTTCTCAATTTTTCCATTCCACTTTCAAAAGTATCACATCTCTCAGTTCTCGTAACTTCCCGTATGAAACGCTGCTCTAAAGGTTCTTCTATACGGTTCGTTAGAAAATAACACTGTTTCTGCTTCAATGTTTGATATGGATAATAGTTATTCAAAGTGTTGAGAGTAAACTGTAAAATTGCCTGTTCATATTCATCCTCATAATTGCTTAAATACCCTGTTATTACAGCACACCCAAAGCTATTGCCCTGATAAAACTTAGGAATACCTAAATGATAAAGAGAAAAAAATTTAGAGGAAAAAATCACATCCTTTCCTATCCCATCATATTGAAACACTTGTACCGGGTTCTCCATATCCATGCATCTTACCCCCATTACAAAGTGGAAGGAAGCTGGATAGGTTGCTTCTGCTTTCTGATTGGAATATGCAGCCACAATCAATATACCCATTTCTGTAGCAGTCTTACACACTTCCTCGATTTCTTTGTGATACTTGTACTCATCTCCCATACTCATATTAATTATATCTACCTGTTCCTCTATCAATAATTCAATACCTTCTATCATATCCAAAACCGTACTCTTTTTGTTCTTCCTTACAATGGGCACCAGAACAATTTCCGCTTCTGGGTTTTCCTTTAAAATAAAAGAACAGACATATTCCGCATGGGTAAACCCAAAGTTATCTTTACTGTATTCCTGATCTTTCCACTTGCAGTCTATTTTTACTATTTTCTTATCTCGAAAAAAAGGATTATCAAAAGATCCATTGGAATCCAAAACACCTATCTTCACTTTTCACTCACCTGCCTTATTATGTAACTTCTCCAAATCCACAATAATATCTGCTTCTCGCAATTCTTCCAGATTGTGCGTAGAAAAAATAATAATTTTATCCCCTGATAATTCATGTAATAATTGATAAAAACGTCCTCTTCGTTTTTCATCAATATTTGCTGTGGCTTCATCAAAAATCAGAATTTGTGAATTTTTCAAAATATTCCTCATAATATCCAAACGCCGCATTTGTCCCTCTGAGAAATTGCATGGATCTATCTTTATCTCGATATCCCATACCATTTCTAAAGTATGGATTTCCTCATACAAATCCAAGCACTTTGCCACTGTATCCATTTCTTCCTCCGAAACAAGATGTAGTAAACCCATATTCCGTCTTACCGTATCATTGAAGAACTGTGTACGCTGCATAACATATCCTGTATTTTTCCAATAGCTGTTAATATCTAATTCCTGCAAATCTGTGCCGTTTACAACTACTTTTCCTTCTGTCGGTTGATACACACCTGTTATAATTTTGAACAAAGTGCTTTTACCTTGTCCACTTTTTCCATGAACACCGTAAAGAGTGCCTTTTTCGAAATTCAAATTGAGCCGGTCAAATACCTGCTTGTTTGACTCTGGATAAGAAAAGCTCATCTCTTCTAAGGAAATGTTGTTAACTGTTGTTACTTTCTTTCCGTTTCCTTGTTTCTGATCCGGATACTGAAGCAGACCATTGATATCCTTTAAGGAAACTACGGCTGTATGATACTCGTTAGCAAATTGTGCAATTCCAATAATAGGATTCATAATAATTGTTTGATAATTCATTAGGACCATAATGGTACCTATGGTCATATTCCCTTTAAATACTTCTTGTGCACCGACTACCCAAATTATGACTGTTCCAATAAATTGAATTACAATTATCGTAGATGTATTC
>OLDY01000134.1_pt1 | contig 18114 bp, 18 predicted proteins | sample 1602271 | NCBI WGS metagenome assembly OLDY01 (sample SAMN02675046, study PRJEB24791) | human gut metagenome, SKBSTL021 | isolation source: stool | host: Homo sapiens | place: USA | reverse complement strand
GGAGTTCAGACGTGTGCTCTTCCGATCTCCTCGCCGGGCTTGGTCGTCATCACGCGGTAGAGTTCCGTATCTTTCGGGAAACGGTCAATAAACGGCAAAATCACGTTGCCGTAGAAGATAAGCCCCTCGCCCGCGTCGGAATGGGTTACATAGGTCATTTGCTGCTGCGAAATGTTAAGCTGCTTTGCAAGGATTTCCCTGTCGCCCTGTGCTTGGTTGAGCATATACACAAAATCCGAGTTTTCAAAGATGTTCTCGATTTCCGGGCTGGCAAGGAAGTCGTAGGGTAGGGTAAAGGCGTCTTGCCGCCGTTGGCGGCAGGTTTCCTACACCCTCCCTCGGAACCGGACTTACTCCTCTCGAAGTATCCGGCTCCCCATTAGTAATTGACGTATTGATTAGTGTTTGTGTATTCTTTCATGGCACTTGCTACAAACAACAAGTGTTTTCCGCCGCTTCTTTTTCATCACGGTTTCCCAATCAGAATTCCCCAACTCGTTTAGGTTCCGTATAACGTGAACCTCGTACAAGTCGGCTTCTTTACACCCACATAGTTCACAAACTCTGGCATTAAGCCGTTGTCTGATAGTGGTTTTCCAGCTAAATTTCTTTCTCTGATAGATGATGTCACTCGCTTCGCCACGCTTACAATCTGCGATTTTAACAGGGCGTACACGTTTTGTCCCAGCTTTGGTTTCATAAGGAACAGACCACGTTTTCCCGTCTTTGTGCTGGCGGATGATTTTGCGGATACTGGTTTTATGCTTGTTGGCAATCGTCTTTAAGCAGCTATACTCCATGAGATAGCAGAAGTAGTCCAGCGTGTGATAGTCACAGGCCAGATTGTAATAGTTGCATAGTCCTCTTGCTTCGGCATTGTACTGCTCCACAATCTCATAATCCGCAAGGTTGAGAAGTCCGGCTCTGTGTATCGGCTGGAACTCCCCATTCTCCTTTTGGCGAATGACTTTCTTTGCAAACATAAATTTCTCAATCTTTTCCGTATGGGGAATAGTAAGGGCAACTTTCATGAGCAGGGTACGGGATTTTCTCCACGTCCCGTTTTTCATTCTGTGACCTTTGACCTCCTGATTTCTGCGGACGCAAATATCATAGCCAATGAAACGGACTTTTTCGGAGCTGTGCGTTATCAGCGTCTTTTCTTCACTCAAGGTCAATTTCAACTCTGTGCTTAGAAATTCAGCGATTTCGGTTTTTAATTCTTCACATTCCGCTTTTGTGCCGCACACACCTGCCAGCCAGTCGTCCGCATAGCGGACAAAAGTAAATTTCTTATTGTCGGCGGGTTTGCAGGGCAGATTTCTCATAGCTTTCTTCTGCGCTTTATGCTGGTCAATCAGTTCTTGTCTTTCCGCTTCATTATCGGTATGGTCAATCCAGTAGGACAGCCTTTTTAATTCTTTGCTTGCCGTATGATATTCCGGTGTCTGATATGCGGACCTCGGTTTATCAAAGCGTTCTGCGATTTCCCGAAACTTCTTGTCCAGCTCATTCAGATAGATATTTGCAAGTATCGGTGAACAGATACCACCCTGCGGAGAACCGCTGTAAGTGGCGTTATACTTCCAATTCTCGATATACCCAGCTTTCAAAAACTGGCGAATGATGTTCAGAAAGCGACTGTCTTTGATTTTCCTGCTCAAAATCTCAATCAGTTTTTCGTGATTGATGTTATCAAAACAACCCTGAATATCACCCTCGATAAACCAAACCACGCCTGTGAAGTCAGAAGAAATCTGACGGAGTGCGGTATGACAGCTTTTGCCCGGTCTGAAACCGTGGGAGTGACTGTCAAAGACAGGTTCATAGATAGCTTCCAAAATCATTCTGACAACTTCTTGCAGGAGCTTGTCACGGAAAGACGGGATACCCAGCGGACGGAGTTTTCCGTTTTTCTTTGGAATATACCCACGTCTTACAGGGTTAGCCTTGTAGGTTCCGTCCTTTAGTGACTGGATTAACTCTTTTACATAGAAGTCACTGAAACCGTCTGCGGTATCGTCGTCGATACCCTGTGTTGTTGCGCCTTTGTTTGCATAAAGTTTCTGATAGGCGGCGTAGTAAATATCTTCACGGAGTAAATATCTGTATAGCCTTGTGAATACGCCGTCTTTGTGTTCGCTGGAACACCTTTCAATACGCTCTAAAATTTCAGATGTTGGTTTCATTGAGGTTTCTCCTCCCTTTCATTCTTACATTTTAGATGTTACTAACTGGCTCCCTTCGCCATGTAAGGGTCATTACCCCTCTCGGACTACTATGGAGCCTCCGTTACCATATCCGGCGAATGAGCCGGACTTAGGCAATCCCCAGTTAGCGTTGTGCTTAGGTGAATGAAGATTGTCGGATATGCTTTCGGTTCGTTATGACGTGTTCTCACGCCTGTTTCATAACGTGTAGCAGTTGTCCCGCCGTGAAAGATGACGTGACAGCGTTATGACATGGGTTACAGGACTTTTCCCACACCTGCAAAAAACAGGAACTGGAACCTTACATTCGATAAACCCAATCTTATCCTCATATCTTCTTAACATTAGGAAACAGTCGCACCTAAGTCCTTTGGTGACTATTCCTTTTTCTGCCATGCGCTGTTCCCGTAAAGGATTTCTCCTTAGTCGGTAAGGCAGATTGTTTCGCACACTGCCGTGTGCGGCAGTACCTTAAACTGCTTTGCACAACGCCCTATCTGGGCGCACCTTCACATTCTGCGTTAAGGCGCTGGGTACACAGCCCTTTTTACGGAGCATTTTCCAGATCGCCACACAGTAGCTTGCCGTCAGCCGGTCCCGGAGCAGCACATGGAACTCGTCGAAGTAGCACCATGTAGCGATACCGCGCAGGAAATTCATGGACACCTGCGAATTGACAAGGTCCTGCATAATGAGCATGGCAATCGTCCGAAGCCCGGCCCCCAGCTTTTTCAGGTCGAGGCACACAAGGCGGCGGTTCAGGTCAACATTGGTTTCATGGTTGAACACGTTGAGGGAGCCCGACACATAGATTTCAAGGGCCGTTGCCAGCCGTACCGCTTCGCCCTCGGGCTGGGAACAGAGCAGGTCATAGAGGGTTTGGAGGGTCGGCATTTTCGCCGTCTCCGGGTTCTGCAAATGCTCCCGGTACATCTGGCGCACACAGCGGTCAATGACGGTCCGTTCCACCGGCTGCAAGCCGTCCTTGCCGCCGACGATCAGCTCCATCAGCGACAGGATAAAGTCGGCTTTCAGCGCCATCGGGTTTTCCTCGTCGAAGCTCAAATCAATGTCCATCGGGTTAATGTGGTGCGGGCTGTCCGGGGCGATCTCGATGACCTGTCCGCCCAGCCGCTTGATAAGGGGCGAGTATTCGCCCATCGGGTCCACCACGATAATCCGGTCACGGGTGGCAAGGAACACGTTCACAAGCTCCCGCTTTGCGGCAAAGGATTTGCCGGAGCCCGGCACGCCGAGGAACAGGCCGTTGGGGTTTTTGAGCTTCTTCCGGTTTGCCATGATGACGTTATGGGAAAGAGCGTTGAGCCCGTAATAGACGGCCTCGCCGTCCATGCGGAGCTCCTGCGTCATAAAGGGAACGAAAATAGCCGTGGAGCTGGTGGTCATGCCGCGCTTGATCTCAATGCCGTTATGGCCCAGCGGCAGGCTGGAAAGAAAACCATCCTCCTGCTGGAAGTCCAGCCGCTTCAAGGTGCAGTTGTATTTCTGAACGATACCCGACACCGTGAACAGGTCGTTGTCCAGTTCCCGACGGGTCGGAGCCATGTTCACCACAAGGAAGGTCAGCAGGAACATTCGCTCGTTCCGGCTCTGCAAATCTTCCAAGAGGGTCTTTGCGTCGTTGCTGTACGTCACAAGGTCGGGCGGGAGTATGTCCATGTCATACCCGGCCCGGGCGGCTTTCTTCTGTTCCTCCACCTTCATCTTGTCAATATCGGAGACTTTGGCCTTGATGGATTTCACGGCGGCGGCCTGATCGACGGTCTGGATATGGAGCGTGATCGTCATTTCCGCATCCATTTCCAAAAGCTCCGCCAGCAGCTTGTCCGAAAGCTCCGAGGCCAAAATCTGCAAATAGGAGGCCGCGCCCCAGGTCGTCCCCACCCGGAACAGGCGGCTGAAACGGAAGTCAAAGCTGTCCGGGGCGATAAAGTCCTTTGTGGAAAGGCCGGTCTGGGGTATCATATCCCACGAAAACCGGAAGGGGTCGGTGCCGCCGGGGTGGAGCTGCCCGTGAAGGAGCTCCAGCCGTTCCAGCCCCGAGAGGGAGCGGCACTTGACGCCCAGCTTTTTGAAGTTGCCGCAAATGTCCGCCTCCACACGCTCCAGCCTCGCCCTTGCGGTGGAGAGGTCGTCCACGTTCACACCGAAGGTCAGGAGCTTTGTGCGGACAATGCCGTTGTTGCTTTTGGCGATCTGGTTCTCCAGCATTTCCACATACTCACGCCGGACGCTGTTGTAGTCGTCCTCCTGCATGGGAATGTTGACGCTGTACCGGCTGCCCGGGCGGCTCCGGTGGTTGAGGAAAGAAAGCTGAAACGGCAAGGAGCTGTCAAAGTAGTTCAGACAGGCGCTCCACCCGTCAAAGATGGCCGCCTGATCTTCGGTCTGGGCGAGCTGGTAGTTGATGTCCTCGTATTCAATGGTTTTGGTGTAATAGCGGTCCTCCACCCGGCACACCCCATCCCGGTACATTTCCCGGTAAGGGAGTGTCTGCTGGGCAGTGGTGGGAATGTCCTTTCCCTTTGTGAACAGGCCGAGAAGGCCCGTCTTGTCAGGCTTTTTGCCTGCGGGCTTTCCGGCCCTTCTGTTGTTTTGCAATCGGCTGCGCCTCCTTTCTGGCGCCAAGCAGCGCATAGAAGTTTTCGGTTTTGTAAGGCCGCACCCGGGGATAGAGGAACCGGGTGCGGATGATGTTTTTCAGCACCTTTTCCAGCGGCAGGCCGTCCCGCTCATACATGGCGAAAAAGAAGAACGGGAGCATGAGGCCGATCATCAGGAACATGGCGGCGCTGTTTCCGATACTGCCACGGGAAAACAGGTAGGCCGGAAGGCCCACCGCCGCCGCACCGGAAAAACAAATAAGCTGGCGCTTCGTGAGATTGAAGGCCAGCTTTGTCTTGATTTTGGACAGGTCTTTGGGTACTGGCACATAGGCCATTTCGTTACACCTCCTTTGCCGCTTCGGGCCAACATGGCCCGAAGCTACCTTACGGCCTCTTTGGCCGGGGCTGTGCTGCGGGCGGCTTCGGCGGCCTCCCGTCCGCTCTGCCTTGCCCGCCAGTATTCGGGATTGTATTGCCGGATGGACTGATTGAGGTTTTCTTCAAACCGCTCTTTGTCCTTGATACGGTCGGGGATCTTCCAGAGCTTTTTGTCCAGCAGCTCCCGGAGCACCACACTTTCCTGTGCGTCCTCCTCATAGCAGATATAGCCCTTGTCCTTGAAACCGCATTTTTTCGCCGCCGGAGAGAGGACGGCGACCACCTCGTTTGCAACCATCGTTCCGCCGTGGCTGGCGGTGGATACCAAAAACACGCCCGGACAGAGAACTTCACAGCTCTGCACCTCTCCCCACGGGGAGGTCCGGGGCGCATGGAACATCCCGCCCGTCCGGCTCCGGTCCGCCTGCATGAGCGCCGCCTTTTCCAAGATGGCCTTCAGCTCCGGGGAAAAGTAGGCGTATTCCCGCAGGACACGGGCGGCGTCCCCGCCGCAGGCGTTCATCAACAGGGTATAGGCGTCGCTGTCCGCTTTGGTACAGCGGCCCAGCAGCTTGCCGTCATAGTAGCAGGCCGCGTCATAGCCCGTCCGTTTGCGTGGCATGGGTTTCGCCTCCTTTCCGCTTCGGGCCAGCATGGCCCGAGGTCAACGCTCCGCACCACGGCTGGGCTTTTCCTTCGGGGGCCGTTCCGCTTTTGCCTGTTCGGCAACCGCTTTCCCGGCCTTGAGCTGTTCGCTGATGGACGCACGCCCGGCAGAGCCGCGCTCCGCCATCTGTTCCAGCTTTACTTCATAGGCTTGCAGAACAGCGGTGTTGAGCTGTTCCCGGAACTCCTTTGTGACGGGATAGGCCATATCCCGATAGCCGCCCTTGCCGTCCGGCTGGCTGGGCATCCCCACGAAAAGGCCCTTGCTGCCCTGCACGATTTTCAGATTTTCCACTACAAAGCAGTCGTTGAATTTCACGCTGGCAAAGCCCATCAGGTTTTTCACGGGTTCGATGACCCGCACGCTTACATCCAGCTTCAACAGTGCGGCGGGGGTGGCGTCCGCAACCTTTTCCTGCATGGTTTCCTCCTTTCCGGCGGGAACAAGGTTCCCGTCCTTGTATTCATAGCCTTCCGCCCGGAGTGCCGCCAGCGTGTCCGCCGATACGCGCCCGAACAGTTTCAGATCGGTTTCCACCATGAAGCGCATGGTGTCTGTTTTAGAAAATTCCTCGGGGAGCTTTCCGTAGAAAGCCGGGTGCGGCTGTCCGTCCGCGCCCTGTTTGTAACGCCGGGGCATACCGCCTCCTTTCCGCTTCGGGTCAGCATGGCCCGAAGTCTCTTAATGGCAGCCGAAGATGGATTTTGCAAGGCTGCCCGTTTTGAACAGGGTAAAACACAGCAACACCGTATAGCCCACACAGCCCCAGATCGCCCCGATGGGGTCGCCGTCGGTGGCGATACTCTGGATAAGCACCGCATAGATGGCGACACAGACCAAAATGAGCAAGCCTTGAAAGCCCACCGCAAAGAGGGAGCGGAAATAGTTCTGCCCCATGTGTCCGGTTTCCCGGTTGGGGACGGTGGCAAACGGGATGGGTGCCAAACTTGTGAGTAAGTAAATTTCAATCATACGGCCATATACGATAACGAAGATCACGATGTTTAAGGCAATCATGGTAAGTTGGATCAGGAATGACTGGAGCCAGAGACCAAACAGGGGTCCTAACTCCATTGCCTCCAGCTCGGTCCGCAGACTGTCCATTACATCCGTTGTGATCTCTGTCCCGTTCTGGATAATGCCCGCCGATTGCTGGATGACGTGCTGGCTCACATCAAAGACGTCCAGCACGATATTGAAGGTATTCGTCAGGATCATTACCGCCACAAAGGTTTTGAACACCCACTTGAAAAACATCCATGTGTCAACGTCATGGAGGTTGTTGCGGTCAATGAGCATTTGTATCAGCTCATAGGTCATTACAAAAGTGAGGATGACCCCGGCGATTGGCAGGATGGCGGTTTCAGAGATTTGCCGTATCATGGAAAAGACCCCGGCGTTCCAGTCCGCCGGGGTCGTGCCTACCTGTGTGGCGATCTCGCCAACGCTTTGATTGACGTTATTGAAAAGGCCATCCAGATTTCCCATGATACCATCGACAAGCAAACCTTTGAGCCATTCAACGATTGCGTCGATGATAAAGTCCATACATCAGCTCCTTTTCTGGAAAAAGGGACAACGGGTAAGGGTTAGCTGAACAGGCCGGACAGCAGAGGGATAAGCTGCATACCGATCAGGACGACACCGCCGCCCGCCATGAGCTGCTTAATGCCCTGGCTCTTTGCCGCGGGGTTGTCGGACCCGTAACCTTCCAGCAGGTTGATGACGCCCCACACCGCCAGACCAGCGCCCAGAGCCATGACCAGAATCTTGAGAATGTCGATAGCAGAGTTGAAAAATTCCATATACGTTCCTCCATTTTGTTTGTTGGTTTTGGGTACAAAAAAAGCCGCCCACATTGGCGGCGCTTCGGGCCATCATGGCCCGAAGTTACACAAACTCGTCGCTGTCCAGATCGTCGAAATTCAACAGGTCAGCTTCTTCGTCTGTGTCAGAGCCGTCCACCTCGTACACCGTGTATTCGTCCTCCGGCTTTAGTCTCAATGGCCGGTGGCGGAACAGGCTTTCCAAGTGGAAGGCGTTTTTCTTTTTGTCAAACTCGGCTGTGTACTTGTAATTGGGGTGCTTTTTCAAATCATATTTGGGAGAAAAGAAGGGCGGAAGCCCTCGAAGCTGCAAGATACACTTGTCTCCCGGCATGGTGGTGATCTCGCTGGTCGTCATCAGCTCCCGGCCAAGCCGCTGCATATTCTGGCTGTAACTCTCGGACTGGCCCCGGCTGCGGCCCTCGGTCTGCATGGAGATGGTGGCCTTGCCCAGCCAGTTTTCCGAAATATCCTTTAGGGTGGAAGCCTCCCGGCCTCCGAGGAACACGATACTGTCCATGTTTCCCATGATAGTTTCGGAATGGTCCTTGTACAGCGCCTTGCATTGGCTCATGGCCTGATAAAAGAGCGTCAGGCTGATCTCCCGGGAACGGATAACGGCAACGATTTTTTCCAGCCCCGGCACCTGTCCCGTGTTGGCCGCCTCGTCCCACAGCACCCGTACATGATGGGGCAGGCGTCCGCCATAGGTGTTGTCGGCCCGTTCACACAGAAGGTTGAACATCTGCGAGAAAGCGAGTGCCACAAGAAAGTTATAGGTGGTGTCCGTATCGCTGATAAGGAAAAACAGCGCCGATTTTTCATCCCCCAGCCGGTCAAGCTCCAGCTCGTCATAGGACATGATCTCCCGAAGCTGGGGAATGTCAAAGGGGGCAAGTCTGGCTCCGCAGCTAATCAGTATGCTCTTAGCTGTCTTGCCGCTTGCCAGCTTGTACTTCTTATACTGCCTCACGGCGAAGTGCTGGGGACTCCGGCGCTCCAGCCCGTCAAACATATAGTCCACCGCATTTTTGAAGGTTTCGTCATCCTCCCGGACTTCCATGCTGTTTATCATTTCCACCAGCGTATTCATATTGCGTTCTTCCTCCGGCCCCTCAAATACGATGTAGGCCACAAGGGCGCAGTACAAAAGTGTTTCGGCTTTGGTCCAGAACTCGTCGCCCTCCTTGCCGTCGCCTTTGGTGTTGGCGATCAGGGCGGTGACGAATTTCAGCACGTCGCTTTCCGTTTTGATGTAGGCCAGCGGATTGTAGTGCATGGATTTGGAGAAGTCGATACTATTGAACACCCGCACCTTATATTTCTCCCGTTGCAGGAACCGCCCGCATTGGTCGAGGGTGCCGCCCTTCGGGTCCACCACCACATACGAGGAATGGGCTTGAAGGAGCTGCGGGGTCAGCCAAAACCTTGTCTTGCCCGAGCCGGACGAGCCGATGACGCAGGCGTTTAAGTTGCGGGCGTTGGCGGGTATCTTCGGGCGGGTGTTCATGGTAAGAAACTCCGTCCCGGTCAGAATGACATTGTTCTGAAATTTGGGGTCTACAAACGGCTTTATATCCTCCTTTGTCCCCCAGCGGGCGGTGCCGTACTCCGCATCACGCCGGAATTTCTTTGCCTGCTTGATTTTGGACTGTATCAGCAGATACACTCCAGCCGCACCGGCGAGGCCCACCAGCAGGTCAATGCCGCCCAGTCCCGGCCAGTAAGTTTCAAAGGCTTTGGGGAAGGTGTCGAGCATCCCCATGAGCTTTGTCCCGAAGTCTGCGCCGGGCGCGATACGGTAGGCCGTCCCGATTTTGGAGAAAAACCAGAACACAAAGAGGTACGGCAGGTTGGGGAGCAAATATTTTCTGATCTTGTCACTCAACGCCCGTCCTTCACCGCCTCTCTGGTCCGCTGCTTCTCCTTCGGCTTCGTCCTGATCTGCTCCGTGAGCTTGCGGAGCTGGCCGAGGATAGAAGTCTTGTCCTGGTCTTTGTTCAGCACCTTTGTACTGTATTTCTGGAAGGCCGCCGTGATGGCGTCCGCCTGATTGGCTTTGAAGAACAGCAGGTAATGGCCGGGGCTCACTTTATGGAAAGCGTAGTCCACATGGAACTCCTTCGCTATCCGGTCAAAATCCTTCGGCGCACCCACATACTGCATGGCGTTTTTGCCGCCGTAGTGGTTCATCAGCTTCTTCACGCTCTGGCGGCCCTGCGGGGTCAGCGCCTTCCGGTGGTGCTTTTGCAGCGCCCGAACCACCTTGCCAAGAGCGGCGGCCAGCACTTTTCCCGTCAGCTTTGCCGTCTTGATCGAAAGGGCAACTGTTTTTTGGTTTACTTCTTCCTGCATAAAACCTCCTTTCCGTCAGGGCTCCCGGTAGACGGGAGGCCCCCGTACACTCCGGGGCAACAGAAAACCTCGGGCCAATGTGGCCCGAGGCTTACCGCTCGGCATCCCTGCCGGACGGAGCTTTCTTTTCCGGCTCCGTCTGGACTTTTTCGCCCTGTTCCCGCATGGTCTGCAAGATAGAGGGCTTCTTTTGAAGCTGGGAGGGCTTTTCGCCGGACAGCGGTTTGATACATTCCAGACGGTCAGCCGCCCGGATGGCGTTGTCCGTGAGCTGCCGCTGCCATGCGCCCACGCTGGGAGCCCAGCGAAAGCCGTTGCTTTTCAGCTCGGCCCGGGTGTCCGCGTCAGGCTTTCCATCAAAGAACACCTGCAAGCGGTTGTCCTCCCGGTTCATTTCCACACGGCCCCCGTCAAACTCCCAGCCGGAAAACTCCCGCTGCGCCTGTTTGGAAAGCTGTTCGATACGGGCCTTTACCCGGCGGATCTCCGCGTTGTTGTTGGTAAGCTGGTAGCTTTCAAAGGGCCTCGGGTCGCTCCGCCAGCTTGACGCCATGCTGGCTTTCAGCTTTTCGATCTGGTCAGGCGACAGCAGCGCACAGCCATCCAGCTTGCCATGCTTGCGGTAATAAGCGTTGACCTCCTTCATAATGAGCTGGGAGCGTTCCAGCCCGTCCAGCTTTTTCTGGAGCTTTTCAATGGCCGCCGGGTCATCGGCGCTGATACCGCCCATGCCGGTGCTGCGTATCTTATCCAGCAACCCTTGAATATGCCGCCATTCCTCCATGTTGCTGTCCCGCGCCCGGTTCTGTTTTTCTTTCTTTCCCACCGGGAAATTGGAAGGCCCAACGATCAGCACAGAGGGAACTCTTGCGTCAATGGCAAAGCCCTGGTTCATGTTTTCGGCCAGCTTGCGGGCGTAGGTGTCTAACAGATGGTCGATCTTCTCATGGTACATGGGGTCCACCCGGGATTTTTGCTGTTCGGCTATGGCTGCGGCCTTGTCCACCATTGCCCGGTATTCCGCCGTTGCGCTCCCTTCCGTATAGTCGGAAAAGCTGTTCATTTCCTTTGCCCGGCGGGCGGCCCCTTCATTGATGGGGTAATAGTTGATGGTATGCACCTCCTTCATGCTTCGGGCCATGTTGGCCCGAAGTCTTACCGTTCCTCATGGGAAGGCCCCGCCTTGTCCTTTTGCGGAACGGGCGGGGCCTCTTGAAACCGTTTGAGTGCGCCGAGAATGGAGTGGACGGGCTCGGCCTTTTCGGGATAGGCAAATACCCGGTGTTCCGGCGGTATGTCCTGCGTCCCGTGGTAATGCTCCTTGAAGCCAACCGGGTCCGCCGCCACATAGCCGCCGGGAGCGAATACGCCGCCCTCGTTGATACGCATATCCCGCCCGTATGCCTCATAATCGAAGTAGCCTTGAATGTGCTCCGGTATGTCGATGGTCCCCAGCTCGTCGGCGTACAGATGGCCCAGCCCTTCATCATCGGAAATATCCGGGTAAAAGCGGTAGAGGTCAAGGTTCTGCGTCAGGTTGATTAGGTCCTTCACGCTGCCCGTGTGTTTTCCCAAGACAAGAGCGGCCTCAAAGGTTTCCAATCCGCCCTTGTCCCGTACTTCCAGCAGGGCATGGCCCAGCTCGTTCAGCTCGTCGATGTTCTCGTACTCGTCCAGATAGTCGTACAGTCCCAGCACATCGCTGTCAAAGCTGGTAATAAACACTTCGCTGTACCGCTTTCCGTCTATCCCGATTTTTGCAAGGGCGGCCTGTACCTCCTGTGTGGTCGTGGGGAAATGGACCGTTGTTCCCACCTCAATCCCCATCATGGGGTACAGGGCCGTGTTGGTTATATAGGCTTCAAACATGGGCTCAATCCTCCTTTCCGACCCTGTCTGCCAGCACTTCATAAATCCCGGCCATGATGTAATCGGCGCAAGGGAGAGCAATCGCATTTCCCAACGCCTTGTAGCGTTGCAGAGGCCGGATTTCCTCGCCGTCCGCCCCGTACTTTGTCCAGCCCTCCGGCAGCCCCATCAGCCGCTCACTTTCCGTTTCCGTCAAGAAGCGGATACAGCCGCCGTCCGGGTCGCCCTCGTACCAAAAGGCGAAAGGCGTCACGTCGCTGGCTAAAAGAGTGGGAAAAGGGTCAGTTGGTAATCCGAAGCTGTTTCGGAAGGCGGTTTCTTCCTGCCTTTTTGCCGCTCCCCGCATACGGAAGCATTGAAAGGGGTGGATGACTGGTATTTGCCGCCCTGTTTCAAAAGAAGATGTTCGATCTCCTTCGGCGGCGGTCCGCCCGCCCTCTCGGCAAGGCGGAGGAAGTGGGAGCATTGGACGGGGCTTAAATAGTATGTCGGCGGCACGTCTGCCTCTAAAATCCGCCACGATGAAAATTCGCTGCCTTCGCGCCAGCCTTCGGGAGCCTGCCCAATACTGGGCGTCCATGAGCCGCCAGCACACATCAGGCGTTCCCCCTCGCACCATTCCGGCGTTTCCCCATCTTCCAGAAGGAGGCATTGGAACTTCGGTGTCCGAGAAGGCGGATAGGACGGCTCTAAAATCCATCCGGTCATTTGTAGAAAACGCTCCCATGACGTTTTCCCAAACAGCGATAGCTGGATATAGGTTATCAGTGGCATCCCTCATTTCCTGTATGATACGAAACGCCTGATAAAACAGGCTGGATTTTGCCCCGGCAAGGCCGGAGCGGTTGCCGATCAGAGAAAGGTTCTGACAGGGAGAGCCAAAGGTTATCACATGGACAGGCGGGATTTTCCCGCCGTCCACCTTCGTAATGTCCCCCAGGTGCGCCATATCGGGAAAGTGCCTTTTGGTTATGGAGATCGGCGCTTTTTCAATCTCGCTGGCCCACACCGGACGGATACCGCAGCGGGAGGCCGCCAGAGGGAAAACGCCTATCCCGTCAAAAAGGCTCCCCAGCTTAATGTCCGGCATGGCCCGGGCCGCCGTGTCCCTTCACGGCAAGAACCCCGTCCAGCGTAGTAGCCGCGATACCCAGCCGCCCGGCAACCGCAATGTCGTTTTTCACATCCTCGTCCACCGCACCGCCGCAGACGATCAGGGTATGGGAGCGCCGCAGCATATCCCGGCGCATATCAATCCCGGCCTTATGTTCCTCGGGAACGCTGTCATTCAAGAACAGCGGAAGATACAAAAGCGGGCAGATAGGGGAAAAGCCCGCCTCATAGGCAAGGCGGCAGTAGTGGGCCGCCAGCTCCATATCAATATCCGGCTCACCGCTCCATGCGGCGGTCAGATAGGCCAAAGGTCGTTTCATTGGTTCAACCTCCATTTCTTTCTGATTTGCGGAAAGCAAGGTTTCGCCCAACCCCTCCGCCCCTTCCCCCGGGAAGGGGGACGGCTCTGGAGAATTTATATCCCCGTCGCTTGTCCGGGAAAAAGCATAACTGGGAGAAATCCGTCAAGGGTGCCTCTGGCACCGCCTGCGGCGGCGTTGCCCTTGACTGATTTTCCCGGCTATGCTACGGAATAACTGGCGACGGGGAATAATTTATATCTCCAGAGCTTCGGGGCGCGGGGCAGCGCCCCGCAATCCTCGGGCCATCTTGACCCGAAGTTTCGGCTTACTTTTCCGGCTCGGTTTTCTTCTCCGGCTTTTCGTGTTCCTTCTGCTGGCCCTTCCAGTCGTCCAGCAGCTTGATGATCTGGTCTTTCATTTCCCTCGGCGTGGTTTCCTTGCCGAAGTATTTGCTCAGTTCCGCACCCGTCAGAATCACTTTGTCTACCTCCTTTTTGTCCTCCATCATAATGCCGTCGATCACATCCCCATTGAGCAGCTTCTTTTCGTCCAACTCCCGCATACGCTTTGCCTGCGCCTGCGAAGGCGAGGACTGCTGGCTGTCGATGGCGACGGCGATATAATTCTGGTTCTTCTTGCCGATGTAGGAAAGCTCCACCGCCGTAGTGAAGCCCAGCTTTTTCTCGTCCATCAGCTTCATCAGGTCGGGGACCAGCTCATTCAGCCGGATATACCGCTGTACCTGCTTGACGGCCATCTTGTTCCGCTCGGCCACGATCTCGTTGGAGCGTTTGCCTGCGTCCTTCGGGTCAATCTGGCCCGAAGTGCGGGAGCCCTGGTGCTTGATGGCCTCAAGCTGCATTTTCAGAGCTTTGGCCCGCTCGCTGGGGAGGATTTCTTCGCGCTGGTTCAGATTGTCTTCCACCATCTGCGTGATGGCTTCATCGTCCGTCAGGTTTCGGACAATACAGGGCATATCCGCATATCCGGCAAGCTCGCTGGCCTTCTGGCGGCGGTGGCCGGACACGATCTCATAGCCGCCATCCTCACGGGGACGGACGATAGCGGGCTGGGTAACGCCCTTGTCCTTGACGCTGGACACCATAGCCCGCATTTCTTCATCGTCCCGGACCTCAAAGGGATGGTTTTTGAAGGCGTGGAGCTCGTTGAGCTTGATATATACAATCTGTTCCTCGCCACGGCGGGGAGCCTCCTTCGGCCCCTCGGGTTCTTTCGGAGCGGGAGCGGCCTGCACCGTAGGAGCCGCTTTTTTCTCCGGTTTCTCTTTGGGGGCTTTTTCCGGCTTTTTCTGTGCGGGGGCTTTGGGCTTCGGAGCGGCGGTCTTGTCCTTATCCTCCTTCGGAGGACGGCCCCGGCGCTTCGGCTGCTCGGGCTCTTTGGGCTTTTCCTGTTTTCCTTCGGCCTTTTTCGGAGCCTCCGGCTGCTTTTCCGGTTTCTCAGTTTTTGCCGGGGCAGGCTTTTCCCCGCCGGAAGCCGCCGCCCGTTCCTCGGCCTTCTTTCCTTTCATAATTTCAGCGAAGTCATAGACGGACACCTGCGGGCTCGCTGCCTGCTGTTCCGTCTTTTTTTCGGCCTCCGGGGGAGTAGGCGTTTTCTCCGGTTCGGGCGGAGTTTCCTTGCCCGGCCCGGTATCCGTTACCGGCTGCTCCGGCATTTTTGTGGTTTTATCATCTGCCATAAGCATTTACCTCCTGTTTTTTGGCATGAAAAAAGGGGCTCAACTTTTCAGTCAAGCCCCCGTGGGAAGTTCCTCCTTTCTCCGCCAAGATACAAAAATACCGCCCGTAGTCTCGTTTGGGCGGTACTTTGTGTAAGATTGGCAGTCCATTATTAAGTTTTTTATTATGTTCCCTTTGTACACCGTTGCAACCAATTGGAAATTACACTTTTTGATGTTTCATTTGGCTGACACAAAGTTACAGCAAGAACAAGTTTTTCTACCAATTCAGGATAATCTATTGCAAGATATTGTGCTATCATACCGCCTTGAGAAACTCCCAGAACAAAAGCTTTTGTTATATTCAGTTGTTTCATGACACTTGCCAAGTCAGTAGCCATATCTCTTGTGGAGCAGTCTTGTTTAAGTTTATTTTTACGGCTAAACACATATACTTTGTAGTCTTTAGCAAATAATTTGTACATTAGTGCAAAGGTAACCGCTGTACCTTTCACTGTCTTTAATGCATCACCCAATCCGGGAATAATAACAAGACTTTTGTTTCCATTTCCAAAAGATATATAATCCATATCTGTATCGTCTATTTTGATATTGCAATTTCTTGCATTGTAAAACATATTTCAGCCTCCTTGAATGAATTTTAAATAAATGATCTCCGTTATAATTTCTAGTTTTCCAGTTTGACAAATTCTTTAATGTAAACATCATCTTCATTTTTTAAATTGTGTTGTGTAATGGCAGCAACAACAAATAATATTATACTTATTAGCAATATAGGTTGATAGATACGTGTGCGGAAAGTTTCAAACACAACACCATAAATAACCTGTCCAAGTGGCGCAACGCATTGAGATACTGCCATAATGATAGCCATAACTTTTCCTAGGTTCTCATTATTAGTTTTCTTTTGCACTTTGCTGATAACAAAAATATCAAGCAACATCAAAATAGCAGAAGCTGGTATCATTCCCAGCATGAAAACAATAAATCCAGGGTAATATCCAAGTTTTAGTATATCTGGCATAACAGCTATCGCTATAGGAATGAACAGTAATGCAATAGCAATTAGCCAGCGATACAACGTATTCATTCTAAAAAATTTCGTAAATATACCTATTGTTAATGCCCCTAAAATTGTGGAAAAACTAACAAGCCCCAAACCAATACCATACATTGTATCTGAACTTTGCATTATTTCACGCAAAATGATTGGGACTCCAACAGATAAAAAAGGAGATAGGATAAAGTTTAATACTCCTGCTAAAATCATTGCTTTTAATATAAATGGCTCTTTAACAACATATTTAAAACCGACTTTCATATCTTTGATAATAGTGTTTACAATATTTTTATCTTGCTTGCGCCTTGTAAAAGGTATTTTAATAAAAGTTTCCATTACAGCAGATAAGAAGAATGCAGTACAACTAAAAATAATGAGAACATCAACTCCAATAAACTTAAATAGTATACCTCCTATAATAGGTGCTATGATATCAGATATTGCCTGTATGCCTGTTACGATACCATTTGCACTTTCAATCTTACTTTTAGCAACAAGCAAAGGAATGCTAGAAGTCACTGTAGGAGTATACATTGTACTGATTATTGATAATATAATCATAATTACACTAATCATAAAAACAGAAGATTTATCTGTTGATATGAGTAAAAATAATCCAAGTATTATAAAACTACTGCTAAAATCATAAATAACCATTAAGTTTCGTTTATTTAACCTATCTGCTATAGCTCCTCCTAATGGCATAATTATACGTGGAATATTAGAAATTGCATATACAGTAGCAAAAACATCTGCACGACCTGTTATATCCAAAATATATAGTGATAAAGCAAAACGAAGAAGAGAAGCACCAAATGTGGATATAATCTGTCCGATTGCTACTAAAATAAAATTTTTATCATATGCTTTTGTTTCTCTTTTCAAGATATTTACCTCCGTGTTAAATCTCGCTCATATAAAATGTATTCAGTTAATCTTCAAAAAAATTGATTATAGCTTTTGCCAATAATTGAAACATTTCATTGATATCCATTGAGAGTTTCATATCTTCGCTATTATTTTCTACTGTACTCATTGCTACAGTCTGTGCTATACCATCTATTGAAACACATATGAACATATTCATGGATGTAACAGGGATTGTGGGATGTAATACCCCCAATTCAATTTTTTTAGTTATGTAGTCTATAATCTTATTTTGAGCATATTCTAGACTCTTCTTGAATTTTAATAGAGGAAATACAGTGTTTCGCTTTTTATTGTCATAGGCATAAAATACCAAAAGTTCAAAACACGTTTTACCACCTACAGTTTTTAGCAATTCCGAAACATATGTTCCTATTGCATTGATACAATGAAACAAGATTATTTTCTCTGGTTGTTTTGAATTCAACAAGTCATCAATCTTTTGTTCCAGTAAATCATACGTGGTATTTTTGTTGATTAAGTCTATATAAATTTCATCAATATTAGCATAATACCGATAAATCGCTCCTTGACTAAAACCAGCTTTTTTAATAATATCTCTCATAGTTATTTGATATAAAGGTTTTTCTTTTAACACTTCGTTAGTACATTCTAGTATAAAATCTTTTCTATTAATTAAATATTTCGTTGTGACTTTTGGCATAATTAGCTCCTCCTTTTCAAAAGCGACATACTGTCATTTATTATTATAATACATATCTGGACTATTAGCAAGGGAAAAATGACAATATGTCATTTAAACTCCTTGCTAAGTAAAAAGAGGATAATATAGATTTAATCAATTATCTTCCAGTTCCCATCTTTATGAAGCACAAGCTCAAACTGTGATACTTGCGTTGCCTTTGTCTGATTATCAAGGAATTTCACAGCAACCTTGACTTTCACATTGTCCCTGTCTTTAGTGAAAATAGGGTTTACCAATTCAGAATAAAGATAGTCCCTGCCGATAGGTTCAAGCACATTCCCAGATACATAATAGGCAAGTTCTTTTTCTGTGGCTGTCGGGTACAGCTTAAAGAATGTTTCCAGAAATGCAGTAGCGTCATTTATGGTATCAGCG
>OLDY01000125.1_pt1 | contig 18831 bp, 18 predicted proteins | sample 1602271 | NCBI WGS metagenome assembly OLDY01 (sample SAMN02675046, study PRJEB24791) | human gut metagenome, SKBSTL021 | isolation source: stool | host: Homo sapiens | place: USA | reverse complement strand
GGTTTCCCTGTTTTTTGGATGATCATCTGCCATGGCGGTATGCACGCTCCAGCGCTGTATACGCTGCACCTTGCGCGCTGTACCTGCGAGCATGTAAATCACGATCACGATCACGATACCCAATACAAGGCAGAACAACCGGTTTTCGATGGCTGTTTTGGTGTCCAGAATGACAAGGGATGCATTCAAGGCTGAAATGGCATTGATCACCTGCTTGTATTTGTATTCCGGTAGAAAGAAACCGATATAACCCAGAAGCATGATGACCAGCATTGCATACTGCTGAGGAATCAGCAGCTGGAAGAAAACGAAGAACAGCATGATACCGGCTAGTGTACCGATGAAACGGTGGCGTATCCTTTCCAGTGTTTCGGAAAATTCCAGCTGTGTCAGGGACATCACGACGATGCTGATCCATAACGGCTTGGAAAGCTGGAGGATGGAGGCGATGAGCATGGCAAGCGATATTCCCAGCGACATGCGAAGAATATAGCTGCGATGCACCCTACTGCGCTGAAACTGCTCTTTCAGGGTACAGCCGTTTCTGCCGATGCCCTTTCGTTTCCAGTTCAGGACGATACAGCCGCAGATCAGCAGTGCTCCAAAGCTCACGCATGCCAGGCGTGCAGGAAACTGCGTCCAGGGAACATAGGTGGATTGTGAAAATACAAAGCAGAGCAGAAAGGAGATGTTCGCCTTCATTTCCATTGGCTCACTGATGAGTGCCAGCAACAAAACGAGAAACCAGAAATTGATGAGGAAAGCGAGAGCGGGGTGCAGCAATGCACTCTGCGCAGCGATTCCCCCGCCGATATACAGCAGCAGAACAATGCAGCACATAGCGCCGGGGCGTATATGCAGCTCGCTGTTGGGAAGCATGGTGAAGCCTACGGACAGGGCTACGGCAGTCAGCGTATTCTCCGCATGAAACATCATTTGAAACAAAAAGATAAAGCCGACATTGATAACAAACCGAAAAGCATTGTAGAGCGCTTCTTTAGCAAAGGACATACTGATTTTGCGCATGATATCACTCCTTTTTTAACCTTTTCTTGCTTTTTTACAAAGTTTCCGTTATGATGTGCATATAGTAAATATCAATGAATAGTACATAATTATGTACTAATTGTATTGTATCCGTTTTTGAAAATATGTCAATACCAAATGAAGGAGGATATTCACCATGAACCACACGACTTCCATGCAGGAACTGATTCGATTGCTGCCGCACTGGCACTATAAAGTAGAGCGCAGCATCCGCCGGCAACAGAAATCAAGACAGATCAGCTATGAAACTTATTTCTGTCTGATGACGCTGAAAAACTGCGGACAAATGAAAATGGGAGAGCTCGCAAAGGCAATGCGTCTCAGCAAGCAGCAGGCTACCCACATGATTGACAGTCTGCATCGCTATGGTCTTGTGGAACGAAGTGAAAATCCCGGCGACCGGCGAAGCATCTATATAGGAATCACAGCACAGGGCTTTCGCTTTCTAAAGGAAAATGCGCTGGATGCCACAGCATTATATGAACAGATGCTGCAGAAGCTCAGCGACAGGGAAATCGCAGCTTTTGAACAAGCCGTCCATACCATGCTGGAGGTACTTACAAAGCTGGATTAGCAGGTAAGTGCTGAATACAAATAGTTGCAGCGCAGCATTACCATATAGAATAGAAACCGGTTACTTTATGAAGCTATATCAAAATGGGGAAAGGAAGCTGATCACCGGTGTAAACCATCATTCGCTTCCTTCTGCATGGGCTGAGGCATTTCAAGTAAGAAGCCTTTAGCCACAATGAAAAGTAAAATGCTGTTTCAGAGCTGGAAAAAAAGCGTGTAAAACGCAGGCGATCGTTAAAGCAAAAGAAAAAAGACGCTTCATGATTTCAAGTTCTTTCTAATTTAGGGTGTTTGCGGACAGAGTAAATTCAGCTTCCATTGATAAAAGTGTTGAATCTCCTGTTTAAAGTTACCCAAATCGATTAAGAACCGATAGTAGATGAAACGCCTTTTTTTAATGCTGCTTGATAAATCGAAGTCCTATGAAATCCACCCGAATTTCAGGCATGCCTTATAGATACCGTCATCGACATTGCGCTCGGTAACGTAATCCGCCTTTTTCTTCAGCGCATCGCAGGCATTGCCCATAGCAATACTGAACCATGCATCATCAAACATAACCAGATCGTTATAATCATCCCCGAATACGACAACATCCTCCACAGGGCCGCCAAGGCGCTCCATCATATCCAGAATGCCTTCCTTCTTGCGGTCATGCTGAAACATCAGATACGTCTCGACAAAGCGAAGATTCCCCAGCGTATCCTTTTTCGTAAGTCTGTGCTCCTCCTCTTTGGGAACGGATATGTAAAGCTTATAAATATCCTTTACCTGATCAATGTCAAAGTCCGCATGGAATATGTAATTGGTTGGTTCCTTCCGCTCTCCGCACTGCCGCAAGAAACGATCATCCACATCGTATACATCGATCGAATCATCCAGCATCACCAGTGCACCATAGCCCAGAGCGCGTGCTTCCTTATAAACTGCGATTGCCTTCTGCCGGTCTAGCGGTGTATTCATGATCAGCTCATCATTGATCACCAGACCGTTCCCTCCGCAGCATACCATGTTATGCAAACCCGAAGCTTCCATAAAGCCCCTTGCTTTATAGTGAGCTCTTCCTGTGGCGATTGCGACAAAATGTCCTGCCTCCTGCAGTCTGTCCAGCGTCTTTTGGGCACTGGGAACAATTTTTTTCGTCGCATTATCCGTCAGCGTACCGTCAATATCGAAAAACATATACTTTTTCTTCATGTAATCCATCCTCCTTTATCGTCTTTATCATAACGGCTAGGAGGGAAATTGACAAGAAAAAAACGATGCTGGGCAGCGATTGCAGGCTGTTGTCTTTCCCTTACCGACAGCTGTAGGCATCCTGTTTTTCAGCGTTTGCTCATAATTTTTCAGCTTATGCACAAGCTAAGTAAAGAGAAAAGGAGTTGTGTTTATGAAAATCGGATACGCCTGTATATGCCTTGATGCGCAATTTCATTTTGAAACCTGCATCCAGAAATTTGCGACAGAGGACCGTCTGCGCAGTATTATCCGTGCTAATCTGGAAACACTGCAAAAGCTGCTGGAGTATAATGCAGGGCACAACATCCGTATGTATCGTCTGTCCTTCGACCTGATTCCCTTTGGCTCCAGTCCGGTCAATACCATACCCTGGCTGGATGAATTTGCTGCGCAGTTTCAAAGCCTGGGGGACTATGTACGAAAAAACAATATGCGTGTATCCCTGCATCCCGGTCAGTACTGTGTGATCAATTCACCGCGAGAGGATGTCGTAGAGCGCAGTATCGATGAGCTACTGTATCATGCGTCCATTCTGGAGGCGATGGGATTGGATGCAACACATAAAATGGTGCTGCATGTCGGTGGCATCTATGGCGATAAGCAGCAGGCGATGCAGCGCTTTGCAAGGGTATACCGGCGTTTGGATCCCATCATTCAAAAGCATCTCATAATAGAAAATGATGACCGCTACTATACAGTAGAGGATGTCTTGTATTTGTCAGCGCAGCTTTCGATTCCGGTGGTATTCGATAATCTGCATCATGCCATACTTCCTCCACCAGTAGAGCGCACACAGCTGGAATGGCTCCGTCTGGTATCCGGCACATGGAAAAAAGAGGATGGCATCATGAAAATACATTTCTGCCAGCAGGATGTGAAAAAGCGTAAGGGAGCACATGCGATGCACATTGATGCCGATACATTTCTGGAGTTTATCCGCGAGCGGGAAGGGCTGGATATGGATATCATGCTGGAGGTAAAGGATAAAAACATATCCGCAATCAAATGCAGGAATCTGTTAGAGAAAACGCTGCAGGATGCACAAGCGGAGTGGAAGCGATACCGGCTGTTGTTTTTACTCGACAGTACCCGCCTGTATGAGGTCTGGAATACGCTTATGCACAGCAGCTGTGGGATTCAAAGTCTTGATTTTTATCATGTATGCGAGGATATCGGCAGAAGAGTGCACACCGCTTCGGATGTTTCGCGTATGCTGCAGCATGTAATACAGAATACGGACTGGACACAGCGTACAGCTAATCTGCTGCTACGTGCTGTAACGGCATATGAAGCCCGGGAAAAAAGCCTGGAGCAGCTGCTGGACACCCTGCTTCGAGCGTGTGAGCGTGAACAACGGTATGACCTGTATGATGCGGTGCTGCTTCTGAAAACCTATGAGGTATAAAACCGTAAGGATGAGACATACTACCTATGACAGGAGGCTGGAATATGAATAAACTAGTACAGAAAGCAGCGTGTATCGCGCTTTTGGCAGCACTGATGGGCGGCTGCAGTATGAATGACAAGAAGGATGCAAATACGAAAACAAACGAGACCAAGGAAGCTGCGGAAAAAAGCGTAAAGGACGCCAAGAACAAGACGGAAGACAGCATTGATAATGTCATGAATTATTTCAAGGATAAAGGTCTGAAATATGAAAATTCCAAGGCGATCACCGATATTGACTTTGCGGCTTATGAGGGCAGAAGCTTTGATTACAACGGAAGCACCGGATATTTGTATCGCGTGAAATCCGATGATGACAATATGAAAAAGGTCCTGAAGGAAGCAAAGGATAACGGCAAGGTGAAGGTCAGCATCAATAATAAGGAACAGGAATACGGTGCCAAGGTAAACGGTGATTTCCTATTCCTCTACGATACCAATGCAGATTGGAATGATGTTGTCACGGCATTCCCGAATTATACCTATGCAGGTACGGGGACAACCGGAACCAACGGAACAAATGGTGTAAGCGAGCCCTCCAATCCGGGGACTACGAAGAATGCGAATGAGCAGAACAGCAATGTCAATACACCAAATGATGCCAAAAACGGAATGGAAGACTAAATAGCTTACATAGAAAAGCGGATGCACCTCATTGTGAATCTGCTTTTTTTATACAGCCATCGTATGAATCTTTCAAATATAGGGTAGGGAAGCTCACTTGCAGTAATAGCATGCATTTTTTTATATAGGACAGCGTATAGGGTAAGCCGCTATGCTGATGATATTGCTGTGTTCCCATATTTTTATAGATAAATTGCATTGTTACATGTATAATGTAACAATAGGGCATATCATAAAGACATCAAGAAAGGATGTGCCTTATGATGAGTGATAGAAAACTGGCAACAATGATGTTGAATGCTGTATGGAATGAGGATGTCAGAGGTCTGCGTCGCGTACTTCGCATGGGAGCGGATCCAAACTGGATATTCAATGGATATCCGATTCTGATTCATGCTGTTTTCACAAGAAATGAAAAAATTATGATGCTGCTGATCAAGGCAGGGGCCGTGCAGGTTGAGGAGGCACTGGGCTTTGCACTGGATCGCTGTGTGGGAGAGATGATATTTCCGCTGGCATTTCTGGGAATCGTGCCAAAGGAGGAAGAGGTCAAGGAGGAATTCGGACCTTACCCGTCCCGGTACTGTCCGCTCGATTATCCGCTTCCTGCACGAGCATAGACGGGAGGAATTATGAAACGATGTGCTGCCTGTATCCGTATGCTTCAGCTTTTGCGTTCCCGCGGGTTTATGACGCGCGAGGAGCTGGCACAGGAGCTGAATACCAATGTTAGAAATATTCTGGAATATCGCAAGGAGCTGGAGGAAGTGGGGTATGTGATTGAAGGGACGACCGGAAAATACGGCGGTTATCAGCTGAAATCCGGAACGCTTCTTCCCGTGGCGGGGCTGTATGAGGAGGAGCTGCGCTCCCTTCAGGAATCCAGACGCTATCTGGAAAGCCACCGTGATTTTCTGCCTTATGCAACATATTGCAGAGCAATTGATAAATTTCTGGCAACAACCACGCTGCAGGTGCGGGAAAGCGGCGTGTATGTGGAAGAGAGCGCGGATGTAACCGGTGCAATGATATCGATGATACGCATCTGTGAGCAGGGAAGAGATGCCCTTTTTGCAGTGGAGCTGCAATATAAAAGTCTTCATGCTTCTGATTTTGAAACCATCGTCATTCAGCCCTATGAGATCATCAATGTAAAGGGCAGCTATTATTGTCTTGCATATTCGCTGAAGGCCAGAGCTTATCGAAACTTCAAATTCAGTGAGGAGCGTATGCGGAATGTGCGGCTGACCAGACGTCCGTTTGTACGGGATGCGGACTTTCATATCCGTGATTATATCGGGAAGACAGGACTGATCCGTGATGAAATCATCGAGCTGAAGCTGTATGTCTATGGAGAAAGCGCCCGCCTGATCAGTGAAAAAAAGCCCGGTATTTCTCCGGTGCTGGAATGGGTGGATGAGCAGACACTGTATCTGACCACCATGATGGAGGGAAGAATCAGTGCGCGTAATTTTCTGCTGTCGCTGGGAAACCAGTGCCAACTTGTCAGTCCGCAGGACCTGAAGCAGGAAATCCATGCGATTGCAAAAGATATGCTCGCTTTATATTCCTAATTTCTCTTACATCTGGTATAATTTTACCTGGAGAGTGAGTTGATACGCAATGCTGCATCTTACAGATATAAAGAAATATGAGCGCTGTCCCAGAGCCTTCTGGCTGTCACGGCGCCAAAAAAAGGAATTTGTTCCCTTTGTAAATTATAATGAAAGCATGAGCGAGCTGGTAAAGCAGCTGCTGATGATCCGCGAAGAGGATGCGTTCGTCGGACAGGCGAATGACAGTGGGGAACTTGCATTACAGGCGCTGCATGAGAAAAAAGTGCTCATCCACGCCCGCTTTGTCTATGAAGATTTAAGAATCAACGTACCGTTTCTGGTACAGGAGGATGGCAGGCGTATTCTTTATTTCACCTATCGCAGCTGTTTTCCCAAGGAGCATGAGGCTGTCCGTATGGCACAGTATCTGGCGGTGCTGGAAAAGCTGGGGGTCTCGATTGATGCAGTGTATGCCATTCATCTGAATGCGGCGTATGTCCGAGGAAAAGAGCTGGATGTCAGACAGCTGCTGATCGTTGATGAATATTTATACAACGGTAAGAACAAGGCGCACAAAACGATTCGGGAATTGCTGGATAAGCAGGAAATCGATTTGGATGCCATGCTGGAAAAGCTGCATGCCTGTGAGGCTATGGACGATATCCCCGTCAAGCGAAGTCATGTGTGTACACGCGGCGGCAAGTGTATGTATTATGACGACTGCTTCCCGGAAGTGCCGGCGGATGATTCCATTTTGAATCTGGTGCAGGCTGCTCAAAAATATGAAATGCATGAGGAGGGGATCACCACCCTGCGGGATGCGGATATCGATCGAATCGAGGGAACACGTCATCAGTATGCGCAGATCATGGCGGCCCGCAATCACGGACTGTATGTGGATAAGGGAGCGCTGCGCTGCTGGAAGAAGGCACATATCCAGACACCGGTTTCCTATCTGGATTTTGAATGGGAAACCTATGCGTTTCCTCCGTATGAGGGTATGAAGCCCTTTGATGTCCTGGTTTTCCAGTATAGTCTGCATATTGAGGAGCAGCAAAAGCTGCGTCATGTCGGCTTTATCGGAGAGGGGGACTGCCGCAGGGCTTTCCTTGAGCATCTGCTTGCCCATATTCCGAAGACGGGAACGATTCTCGTCTATAATATGGATGGGGCGGAAAAGCTGCGTCTGGTACAGCTGGCACAGCAGTTTCCGGAATATGAGGAGCGTTTACGTGCTGTGTGGGAGCGTATGGTTGATCTGTCACTTCCGTTTTCAACCGGAAATGTCTATGATATCCGGATGGCAGGCTTTTACTCGCTGAAGAGGCTGGTACCTGTATTCTCTGATTACAGCTATCAGGATCTGGAAATTTCCTATGGTATGGATGCGGTTGAAAAATGGAGGGAATACTGTACGGCTGACGCAGAAAAAAAGCAGGAAATCTATGGGCAGCTGGAGCAATACTGTGCCATGGATACCTATGCTGAATATATCGTGTATCATGCCCTGGAGGATATGATGCGTGACTAAGCGACATATGGGAGCCTATTTGTGTGCTCTGCTGTTATTTGGCACACTGGGTCTGTTTGTACGGCAGGCGCATGTCGCAGGTGATGTGCTGGCCTTTCTGCGAACGCTCATCGGTGCCGCGTTTCTGGGTGTTCTTCTTTTGCTTCAAAGACATCGCATACAGAAAATCGGTGGCAGGCAGCTGCTGTATGTACTGCTGTCTGCCGCCTTTCTGGGCTTTAACTGGGTCTTTCTGTTTGAAGCCTATGTCGCAGCTACGATTTCCATTGCAACGGTGATATATTATACAGCACCGCTGCTGGCGCTTCTGGCGGCGGTCTTCCTCTTTCATGAGTCTGTAACTTTGCGTATTGTATTGGGCATCGTACTGACGATGGGAGGCCTTTTGTGCATAACGCAGGTAACGGGCACTGCTGTGCAGCTCAAGGGAATACTGTTTGCGGCTGCCGCTGCACTGTGCTATGCGGGTGTGTTGCTTACAAACCGGTTCCTTCATGATATCGACGGTCTGTACTTTACCTTTTTGCAGCTGCTGTGCTCTGCAGGTATTCTGTTTGTTTATCTGCTGCTGGAAGGACGCATTCAGCTGATACCAGAGCTTCCGGCAGCCTCATGGCCCTGGATCATGTGTATCGCCGTGGTGCATACCGGAGTCGCCTATGCGCTGTATTTTACTTCACTGCATCATCTTACCAGCTCGCAGGCAGCCGTTGGCAGCTACCTTGATCCCTGTATAGCGCTTCTATTGTCGATTTTTCTTCTGCGTGAGCCGTCCACCCTGATGCAGGGAATCGGAATTGCTGCCATAGTAGGCGGTATTATAATCAGTGATTCACCAGCATGAACCGTGTCTGGTGAATTTTTTTGTCAGCAGTCTTTCTGCCACTGCAGTTTCTTTGACAAAGGCTGTACAGCGGGTGAAGACTGCCTGTGCTGTTCATAAGGGTTTTCATCAAAGAGCTGTCGGTACAGCTGCACAGTGAATACGGGCGGTGCTGCCGTAACTTCAGGCAGATGTATCACCTGCAGAAGCAGGGACTCCCATGGACATAAGAGCCTTGTTTCCTATGAACGCTGGAATCATCCGGACAAAGGCAGATAAGGGTCACAGGGATACTCATTCAAATTCCGCCAAAGCTGTGGTACAATAAGCAAAAGGAAGTGAGCATATGCTGTATGATCTTTACCGGAAGCAAAAGACTTCCCCACAGAAAGCAATGGAAGGTCAGTTTCTGTTTGGCATATACAGGCTGGAGGAATGGAAGGGTCTTGTAGAAGCCTTCGGGTTTTCACCGGGGACCCTTGTGGAGCTGGATCACATGGATCAAAGCCGCACGCTGCATAAGCTGGACAGCTATTACGGCTACTGCTTTGGCTTTGTACATCCGCTGAAAGTCCGTAAGGAAGCCGCAGCAGGTATTGGTTTATACTGCCGGCAAAGGGAAGTGATTCTAATCAGTGAGAATACGGATCAGCTGCTGGATTTTTTTCGGCTGCTTCAGCAGCTTCCGGCAGCACAGCTCAGTGCTGAGCATATTCTTTCGCTGTTCTTTGAATTCCTTTTGAAGAAGCATAAGGAGGAGCACGATCAGCTCGAGGATTTGATTGAGGAGCTGGATAATGATGTTCTGAATGATAATCTGCAAAATTTCAATCAGCGGATTACCGGAATCCGAAACAGGATTCGCTACCTGCTGCAATATGATGAGCAGTTCAGCGATGTATGCGAGGAGCTGCTGGAGGATGAAAACGACCTGTTTGCCCGAGAGCAGCTGCACCATCTTCGCATCTGTTCCGATCGGGTGGAACGACTGGGACAGCATACCCGCACCCTGCGCGATTACAGTGTGCAGGTTCGTGAATCCTATCAGGCGCAGGTGGATATCCGCTTGAATCGCATGATGTATATATTTACGATCGTTACGGTGATTTTCCTTCCGCTGACACTGATTGTCGGCTGGTATGGCATGAATTTCACAGGAATGCCGGAGCTGCATTGGAGGTATGGATATCCCTTTGTCATCATTCTTTCTCTTGTTTCCATCGGTATCTGTGTATGGTCTATTTACCGAAAACGGATACGAAAATAAGAGGGAGGAAGACTTCACGGATAGCGTATGCGCGTCACTCTGGCTGTATTGCATAGGGGAAACGTATGAGATGGAGCGGTATGTGTAAGGATTTAGACAGGCTTTGCAGAGGACAGGTCATGGATACTCATCGGTTGTCTGTTATAGACCTTGTGGGACATCGGTAGAAACAACGATATAGAAATTACTGCCACGCATATATTTGTTTTCGCCCTTATTCAAGCTGTTTTAAAGATATAAAGCGGTGAATGGTAACGAAACATAGGAAGGAATGTGTAAAAAATAGCGGAAATAAGTTGACAAAGGCTAACAAATTGCATATACTAAAGGAGAAGTTAGACAAATATAACAAGATTGTGGTACATTCCTTCTCACGTACTGTATTCTTTTTCCTCTATAACTTTACAACCCAATGATAATCAGCTCTGACTTCTATTTATAAAGGACGGTTCCTCGACCGTCCTTTTATCTGGAAGACGTGGAATTCAAATGGTGAAATCCACAATGCAACGCCCAATCAAATGCTTAACTAGACTCGTGAACTGTCTTTTGGACGCAGGACTCTATATTTCATTGTAAGATAGATACGCCTGCTTACCGGAAGAGGTGGTGTAATTTTTAAAATAAAAGTTGACAAAGGCTAACACATGGTGTATTCTATAGGAGAAGTTAGATAAAACTAACAAGACTGCAGAGCGTTCCTTTCTCACGTGCTGCTGTATTGTATCCTCTATAACTTTACAACCAATACTATCATCTGACTTCTTTTCTGAAAGGCGGTTTCCTCGACCGTCTTTTTTTAGTCCCTTTAAGAAGCCATGCAGGCAGCCAGACGGGATTAGCATCCTGTCTTATCTCTGGGACAGGCAAGTGTAAGGGCTATCTTAAAAAACATCATCAAAAACACGTAAAATCCGATGGGAGAAGCCGGAAAAGTATGGTAAGATTATAGCGCAAGTGAGGAGTGTGTATTGCTATGGCTTTTTTACCAACGACCAGAGAGGAAATGCTGGAGCAGGGATTCGAGAGTGTTGATTTTGTTTATGTGAGCGGAGATGCCTATGTGGATCATCCGTCCTTCGGCTGTGCAATTATAACGAGAACATTGCAGGCATACGGCTACAGCTGTGCTATTCTGCCGCAGCCCGACTGGCACAACGATGAGGAATTTACACAATTCGGTGAGCCGCGTCTGGGGTTTCTTGTATCTGCCGGAAATATTGATTCCATGGTGAATCATTATTCTGTCAATAAGCGAAGAAGAGATAAGGATTCCTACAGTGATGAGGGAGTTATGGGAAAGCGGCCGGATCGCCCGACCATTGTCTATACGCAGATATTAAAGCGTCTGTTTCCGCATAAGCCGGTTCTGATTGGCGGTATTGAGGCAAGTCTGCGGCGTCTTTCCCATTATGATTACTGGGATGATAAGGTGCGCAGAAGCATCCTCATTGATTCACAGGCTGATTTATTGATGTATGGGATGGGAGAAAACACCATCATCGAGGTTGCCGATGCATTAAACAGCGGATTGCGGGCAGAGGATCTCTGCTATATCCGGGGAACCTGCTGGAAAACCAAAGCTCTGGAATACCTGAGCGATTATGTGCTGCTGCCCTCCTATGAAGCGGTGTGTGCAGATAAGCATACGTATGCAAAGAGCTTTCACATACAGCATGAAAACATTGATGCCATCGCAGCCAGTGTGCTGGTGGAGCCATATGACGGCTGGTATGTCGTACAGAATCAGCCTCCGCTGCCGCTGACGCAGGAGGAAATGGATTTCACCTATTCGCTGCCCTACGAGCGCACCTATCATCCTCGCTATACATATATTCCTGCGATTGAAGAGGTACAGTTTTCCATTGTCAGTAACCGCGGCTGTTTCGGCTCCTGCGCTTTCTGTGCCATTACGCATCATCAGGGACGCGTGATTTCCACAAGAAGCAGGGATTCCATCGTCGATGAAGCGAAGCGTATTACGGAAATGCCGAATTTCAAGGGCTATATTCATGATGTCGGAGGACCGACTGCCAATTTTTCAAGAGAAGCCTGCGATAAGCAGCGGGAATACGGCGCGTGTAAGAATCGGGAGTGTCTGTTTCCCAAGGGCTGTGCAAATCTGAAGGTGGATCACAGCCGCTATCTGGAAATTCTTCGGACAGTGCGCGCACTGCCAAGAGTGAAAAAGGTGTTTATCCGTTCCGGTATCCGCTATGATTACCTGATGTATGATAAAAATGATGAGTTCTTCGATGAGCTTGTACAGCATCATATCAGCGGTCAGCTGAAGGTCGCTCCTGAGCATATCAATGCGGCAGTGCTGGATAAAATGGGGAAGCCGAGAAAAGAGCTGTATCTGAAATTTGTGGATAAATTCAAGCAGAAGAATGAGCAGTTCAACAGGAATCAGTTCATTGTTCCCTATCTTATGAGCTCTCATCCCGGCAGTGATCTGCAGGCGGCGATCGAGCTTGCCTGCTATCTGAAAAAAATCCACTATACGCCGAAGCAGGTTCAGGATTTCTATCCGACTCCGGGGACACCGGCAACCTGTATGTATTATACCGGTCTGGATCCGAAGACGATGCGTCCGGTTTATGTTGCACGAACCTATGAGGAAAAAGCGATGCAGCGGGCACTGATGCAGTTTACCTATCCGCAAAATTATGATCTTGTCTACAAGGCGCTGAAGACAGCCGGCCGTATGGATCTGGTGGGGAATTCACCGAAATGTCTGATACCGTATCGCAAGGGGCATACCGGAAATAAGTTTGCAGGAGGAAGACAGAAGGAGCAGCACAGAAAGTCCTATGCAAATAAAGCTTCGAAACCGCAGCGAAGGGGGAACCGCTCATGAAAATCTTTCGTGAGGTGCTCGTGATCTTCGGACTGTATTATGTCGGAGAGCTGATCAGTACGACGTTGTCCCTGCCGCTTCCCGGAAGTCTGGTCGGTATGATTCTGCTGTTTGTGCTGCTGCAGCTGCATATTGTTGAGCTGGAGCAGATTGCGACGGTTTCCGATTTTCTACTGGGACATCTGCCGTTTTTCTTCCTTCCTGCCGGTGTGGCGCTGATGGCCAGCTTTTCTGCGATGAAGGGCTTATGGATCTGGATGATGGTCATCTGTCTTGTGACAACGATCATCACGATGGGCTGCAGCGGGCGTATCATCCAGCATATGATGGAAAGGAAATCAAAGCCATGAAAGAGCTGCTGAAAAATCCGATGTTCGGCATCCTGCTTTCGCTGGCAGCCTTTGAGGCAGGACTCTTACTGCAAAAGAAGACAAAGCTGATTTTCCTCAATCCGCTGCTTACCGCCATCATGATGGTCATCGCTGTGCTCATGCTGAGTGGAATCGGGCTGGAAACGTATCAGCTGGGTGGTGATATCATTTCCTTGTTTCTTGGTCCTGCCACCGTGGTTCTGGCTGTTCCGCTGTATCAGCAGGTGCACAGCCTGAAAAACTATTTTGTTCCGATCATGGTAGGGATCGTCTGCGGAATTGCTGTCGGACTGGTATCCACGCTGCTGTGTGCCTGGCTTGTACAGATGGAGCCTGCCATCATCGCCAGTCTCGTGCCGAAATCCATTACAACGCCGATCGGCATGGAGCTGAGTGTTGAACTGGGCGGTATTCAGGCAATTACCGTACTTGCTATTCTGGTCACCGGCATCATCGGTGCCGTTGTGGCTGAATTTGTTTTCCGTGTTTTTCGCATCGAGCATCCGATTGCGCGGGGAATTGCACTGGGCTGCAGTGCCCATGCGATCGGAACCAGCAAGGCTTTGCAGCTCGGGCATGTGGAAGGCGCAATGAGCTCTCTTGCGATCGGTGTATGCGGAATTCTCACGGTTTTTCTCGCACCGCCGGTATGGAGTCTGGTATCTGCTTTACTATAATTCCATAACTGCATTGCATATGTATAAAAGGCAGGCACACGCATAGTTCGCGAGCCTGTCTTTTTCGTATCGGTATGCTTATATGGGAGGAATATTCAGCTCTTCACTGATTTCAAGCAGTAATCTGCAGTCACGATTATGCAGTGTGCCATCAATGGGAAGTGCAAGCAGCCTTTGGAATGCACATACATTTTCTGTAAAGGAGGCATTGCTTTGGCTCTTGTCATAGGCCTTCAATACCTTCCTTAGCAGCATCTCCATGTCCGATTCCTTCAGCTGTTCACATAAGGCAGGGGGCTCACGCTTCAGAATATCAGTATCCTTCAGGCTGTGGTACAGGTGTTTTGCTTCCTTTTTCAATACCTGCTGCCATTCCGCTTTGGAAGCAGCTGTCCTGCTGCTTTGGCACTGGGCGAGCCAGGCATACAGAAGCGATTTTCCAAGAAACAGCTTCAGTATTTCATAGCTGCCATTTGTCTCTTGCAGCAGCAGCTCCCATGCATCCCATGGCAGAAGCTGTGAAGGCTCCTTTGGCAAAGCATTTACAAGCGCCTGCAGTGCGCGCTTCCTGCTGTTGATTTTATCCTTGGCTGCGGCACTGTCTGCACCGCCGGCTTCTATATGAAGCTGGTTGTACAGCGCAGCTTCGCTTATCTCCTGCTCATCTGTTGCACATACGGGAACACAGGTCTGAAGAAAACGCTGCCACTGTTCTTGCTCGTGTGTCGTGGAAGAGGCTGTCCCGCAGGCAGCAATCGACACAGAGCAGGACATATGCTTCTCAAAAACCTCCTCAGCGATTTTATATACGCGCTGATGAAGGAGAAGCCAGGGCGGCAGGAACGCCGGATTCGTCTCCCTTGAAAGCTGCATCCAGATATCCTCCGCGCGCTGACGGAGCAGCTCCGCCGGCAAGGTAGGATTCAGATAGCGCAGAGCATACAGGAAGGCTTCAAAGGAAAACGACGGTTTGTTTTTTTCATGCAGCTTGTGCAATGATTGTAGCATTGGCTGAGTCTGTATATGCAGCTTTGGCATCATATAAACGATGAGCTCACTGTGTACGCCCGGATACAGGTGCAGGACGATATGAGCGGCATGGAAGTGCTTTGCACGGATATCGATTTCATATCCGGCAGTCTGTGTTTCGTCCACATACAATGGGATTTCAGGTGTTCTTCCATCCTCTTTTGTCATGAAGAAATCTTCATAGACAAGAACGCTGTTGTGCTTCATTGTAATGCGGAGCATGGCATTCGGTATATTGAAAAGTCCCAGACCACAGGTGGCATGGATCTGTAACGTACCTGTTGCGATAGTATCACCCCCTACTTTACGGTATGTGAATGCAAAGAAACGGCATGGTGGTTTCGCCTACATCTTTATGTGAATTATGGGATGATTGCATGGAATTGTGGATTTCAAAGTACAGCTGTTGACCATCCAGGGCTTCCGTATTATAGTATGTGTAAATGTTTCATGCAGGGAATATGAAAGGCAAAGGTACGTGCTTTTATAAGAAATGAGGAAGTGATTGCTCATGTACTTCGCTGCAAAATAGCAGTCCGATGGATACGATAAATCCTTTGTGCACAAAGGAACTGCGCATGAAAGAAAAGGCGAAGCACAGGATGATGAAGCACTCGATCATCCGTTTTTATAAAGCGTATGGTGTTACACAGCCTACATTTGAAGAAGACACAGCCGGCAGGCTGAGCGACTTGTTTATCGAACAGGCAGGAAGCTCCACCAGACTCTTTATTTCAAAAGCTCAAAGAACGCCGGATTACGGAATTGCGGATTCCTGGCGGCTGCCGCGGTCCTGCATCAGGAGGTGCAAACATGAATAAACAAAAGAAACCCTTATATTTTTATTATCTGCTGATACTGATTGTCATTGTTGCGGGAAATATGCTGTTTTCCGCAATGGAACAGAGTCGAATCAAGGATGTCAGCTACAATACCTTTATTAAACAGACAGAACAGAAAAAGATCGACAAGGTGGAAATCGGTGATCAAAGCATCAGCTATACGCTGAAAAAGGATGAAAAGACGATTTATCAGACGGAAACGATGGAAACGGATACCGCGCTGTCTCAGCGGCTGTATGATGCCGGGGCAACCTTTACAAGAGTACACACGAAGGAAATGAATCCCTGGCTGTCCTTCCTGATAACGGGTATCCTGCCGATTATTCTGCTGTTCTGGTTCGGTAACCACATGTTTAAGAAGATGCAGAAGAAAATGGGCGGTGATGCCATGAGCTTTGGGGGAGGCGGCTTAGGCTGCTTTGGAAAGAGCGATGCGAAAATATATGTAAAATCACAGACAGGGAAAACCTTTCTGGATGTGGCTGGACAGGAGGAAGCCAAGGCTGCGCTGCAGGAAATGGTGGAATTTCTCAAAAGTCCCCAGCGCTATACCCAGATCGGTGCACAGATGCCAAAGGGAGCTCTGCTTGTCGGGCCTCCGGGTACCGGGAAGACACTGCTTGCGAAAGCGGTGGCAGGGGAAGCAAATGTACCGTTTTTCTCAATCAGCGGTTCGGAATTTGTCGAGATGTTTGTCGGGCGCGGAGCTGGCCAATATTATCAATGAAGCTGCCCTGCTTGCGGTCAAGGATAACCGGACACAGGTCATCCAAAAGGATTTGGAGGACAGCGTGGAAACGGTGATCGCCGGATATGAACGTAAAAATGCTGTCATATCAACCAAGGAAAAGCTGATTGTATCCTATCATGAAATCGGCCACGCACTGGTTGCGGCCAAAGCGAAAAACAGTATGCCGGTAACGAAAATCACGATCGTACCGCGAACAAGCGGTGCACTTGGCTATACCCTGCAGGTTCCGGAGGAGGAAAGCAACCTGATTACCAAGGAGGAGGCATTCACCAAAATCATGACCTGCTGCGGCGGACGTGCTGCAGAGGATCTGGTGTTCCATTCTATCACCAGTGGAGCCAGCAATGATATCGAGCAGGCAACCAAGATTACCAGAAGCATGATCACGCGTCTGGGAATGAGTGAAACCTTCGGGATGACAGCTCTGGAAACCGTGAATAATAAATATCTGGGCGGCGATACCTCGCTTGCCTGCAGCGATCAGACAGCAACCCGTGTCGATGAAGAGGTCGTCAGGCTGATACAGCAGGCCTATGAGGAAGCACGCCGCATTCTGGAGGAGAACAAGGAGAAGCTGCATGAGCTGGCAAAATTCCTGTATGAGCGTGAAACGATAACAGGAGAGCAGTTTATGGAAATCGTCAATCGCGTTCCTCAGCTCGAAACAGCACAGAATTTGTAGAAAGAAAGCGAAAAGCAGCGCTTTCTTTTGCGTTATGAAAGGCGTGCTGTGCTATAATAGAGTATGTAAATACGTGAAGCAAGCACAAGGAGGGTTCTATGCCAAATATTATTACACATAAGATTTTTGCGGAAGAAGTGCTGAAGAGCATGACCAAGCACGATATCCGTTCCATGATAGAGCGTCATCCGCAGATATTCTACATCGGCAGCAATGGTCCTGATTTCCTGTTCTTTTCTCATATCAAGCCATGGGAATCCTATAAAAGTCATGCGCTGAACAGGCTGGGCAGTGCCATGCATGCACATGGTATCAATGCGTTTTATGAAACAGCAATCGAATGCATCCGTGCACAGAAGCATGAGGATGTAAAGGAGCTGATGAGTGTTTATCTGTTTGGTCACCTGTGTCACTGGGCGCTGGATAAGACGACACATCCCTATATTTTCTATCGTACAGGGAACTGCCGGGGTGTCAGTGCAGGTCTGCATCACCGCTTTGAGTCTATGATGGATACCATGATGCTGAAAAAATACCGCGGCTTGAGTATCCGGGATTATCCGTGCTATGAAATCTGTGCATATGATGAGGATATTCTGAAGGCGATCGCCCGCATATACGTACCAGCTGCACGCAAGGTTTATCACCATGAGGTTAAGGTACACGATATCAGGGAAACCCTGAACTCCTGGTATGATGTACAGAAGCTGCTGTATGATCCTGCAAATATTAAATATCCGCTGTTAAAGGGCTTTGAGACGCTTGCACGCAAGCCCTGGGCTGTCAGCGGCAACGTTGTCCGTCCGTCTGTGGATGAGCGCTATGATGTATTGAACGAAGAGCATGCGATCTGGAAGCATCCGTGTGATGATACGATCACATCCAACGCTTCTTTTATTGATATGTTCAACGAGGCAATTGAAACGGCTGTTCGTGTAGTTGACAAGGCATACGGCTGTATAGAATACGGAGCTGACAGTCAATCAGTGCTCGAGCTTCTGCAGGATGCCGCCTACGATACCGGAATGGACGGCAAGCGGGATATGAAGTATTTCGATATTATCTATGACTGATGTAATTGCTGGTAAGGGGCATGTCCATGGTGCTATACATACGACATGCTCTTTTCTATAGGAGAGCTGTCAAAGATTGTGCATATACTGAAGGAAGAGAGGAGAATGTACTATGAAGCTGTTTGATTTGCATGCGGACATCGGATACGATGTCATGCAGAAGAAGCACACGGAAACAGATATACTGAACCGCTTTCATCTGCAGAAGTTTTTAGAGGGTGAGGTTTCTTATATCGGTATGGCATCCTTTTTTGAGGGAAGTGAAACGTGGGACTATATGCAGGATATGGTTTTGTCCCTGAAAAAGGAAATCGAACATTGCGAGATGATCGATTTGGTGCTTTGCGGGGAGGATTTAACGGAAAACGGACATATCAAGGCAATACTGACTGTAGAGGGAATGTGCGGTATCAAGGAGCATGCCAGAGAAAAAATCGAGT